>JGI24003J15210_10000036_pt1 | contig 50298 bp, 67 predicted proteins | sample LinPmetageLP28_FD_15210 | JGI IMG/M metagenome (IMG submission 15210)
TCACATCCCGGCATGTTACATACTTCGGGTGTTGGGCCGGAATTTTTAGAACCCATAAGTGGAGTACCTGTTGATACAGCAATTTCTTGTGAAGGATAATCTCTACTACCATAGGGTGCTTCTTCTTTTAATAATTGCATAGCGAGGTCCATAGGTTCGCTTCTTCTTAGGTTATCAAGTGTAAATTGTTCAAGACCTTCCTAGGTTATCAAGTGTAAATTGTTCAAGACCTTCCGGGCTTGAAGTCATTAAACTATCGGGCCTCCATTGTACAAACGGGTCATGCGCTTCTTGTACATCCGATACCTCATCTATTCTAAATGGTAAGGCATGAGTTCTACCTGTAGTATCTACATTAGATTCTGCTAATATTGGTGGAATACCTGCTTCCATAATATCACCTGCTAATTCTTGTTGATTTTCACCTAATCTTGTTACATCCATGCTTTCATGAAACGGTGATAATGCTCTTGCTACTTGAGCAAGTGAATATGCAGTAGTCGGTTTTCTGTTTAATTGAACTACATCATTTTCATCTAAATTATCATAAAGTATACCTTCCGGTTGTAATGTTTTATCAGTAAACCTTTGTGGAGTAGGTGCATTACCAGTAAAACCGTATAGATTAAGTGGTCTGTATAAATCTCCTGCACCGTGTGTCATTTTGTAAGATGTTGGTAAATCGGGTGTTGTTTTTAATTTAAAATTAGGATTAAAAGTATATAACTCACTAGGATAAACATGTCTACCGTATAATGATTCACCTTGATTAGTGCTTAATGGTAATGAAAAATTGTGCATCGCATTTTGAAAATTTAAATTTTCCATATTTGCTAATGTTCTTGCTTTTGCAGGTGAACTTCTTACTTGACCTGTTCTTGCATCTGTAGCAGGTTGCATTCTTAACGAATGATAAATAGATGGTTTACTAGTTACAAATTCTTCGGGCGCATCAAATCCAAGACTCATAGGCTCGGTAACTTCTTCTAAGTACTGCCTATGTTGGTCTGCTAGACTTCTTTTAAGGAGTTGCCAATATTTATCGTCTACCATAATAGTCCTCCTTTAGTTTATTTAGATAATCAATAAATTGTACTTGTCTATTACGGTTTTCAGTAGCATTAAATACACCCGGTGCTGATGCAAATTCATCTCTTAAAGTTTCTAAAAAGTTTTCAAACTCGTATGGTTTAATTTTTCTTTGTGTTATATCATCATTACCAAATGGTAAAGCAGTATTATATCTTTTGATTTGACTTACAACATCAGTTTTATTATTAAGTATATTTTGCGCTAATTCTTTTAAATTAGGGTCACTTACAAGATTAATTTTTTCATTCATTGACATAGCACTACCATCTTCATTCAATGGAAAACCATGTTTATCTAAATTAAAATTTAATTTATCTCTAGCCTCTAAGTCACTTTCTGTACGATGAATACCATCATCATCGGGTTCTTTTTTTGGCATTTGTATTAAACTCGCTGTTTTATCATCTAAATTTATGTTAGACTGTATATCTTCTAACATAGGTAATTGTTCATTTAAAGAATTAAGTGCATTAGTATATTGTTCTACTGCTTTAGCGTGGTCACTATCAAAGTTTTCATTTTGATGATTTAAGGTTTTTATATTATGCAGTGTTTGGTCAATATAATATTGTTTACTATTTCTTTCTATATGGTCTTCTATCCATTGTTTTTTATCTTGTCCGGCACCCATCATATCGTACATTTCTTCGGCACCTTGAATTATTTCCTCTTCCCTACGATAAAGACTTTCTAATTTATTTTTGTTGCCTTCTATTCTATCATCAATATTTCTTTGTTTAACTTTATCTTTATTGTGAACTAGGTTAAATAAATTTTTAAAACTTAAATCTTTATGACCTAATTCGGGTTGGAAAAAACCACTATTTACACCATGTTTAAGACCCTCATTTGCGTATGTCCCTCCTAAAATTTGTTGAACTCTTTGGTCTTCTGTGTATAAACCATCATTTTCTCTAGTAGATAACGATAAATTCCCTATAACAGTATCGGGAATTGTGTGTCGAGGTATTTGTATAGGAACTAATCTCGAAGGGTCTATTCTTGAATTAACAAAACCTTCGGTTACTCCTTCGTGTTGTCCGGTAGATGCTCTTTGTTGTACAAAATCATCAATAGGATTTAAACCTCTTATTCCTATCATTCCTTTTGGTCCACCTCTTCTTGATGCAACTACAGCCTCATGAATATCTCTTTTTGTAGTTGGTGACACGAAATATCCTGCTTGAGTAGCACCACTTTTTCTACCAGTGGCCTCATTGTCAACAACAAATGGTTTTGCTAACAACGCAGTTTTACGGTCACTTTCACCTTTATGAGGATTAAATGCCTGCATTAGTCTTTGTATAACACCATCTTCATAACCTCTATTATTAGCATCAGTATTACTACCTACAGGTAAAAGTCCCGCACCCATCATTAAATTTTGAATATCTTCTCTATTCATTTGTTTAACGGCTGTTACAGGAGGTACAGCACCGGGTTTTATCGAGCCATCTTCATTAAATGGGTTTTCAGTTTGATAACCCGGTACTACTTGGGGTAGACTCAATTGAGTACCTGTTTGTAAATTAGGATGATTTATTAAAATTTCTGCGGCACCGTCTTTACCATACCTTCTAACTAAATTAGCATAGTAATCTCTTGATGATTTATCATTACCTTCTGTACCAAAAGCCTCATCAAAATTAGAATTCACTGTATTTGTTAAAGTTTTACCTTCTTCGGGATACAATTGAAATTTTGCAGATGAATCGTATCCACCCACATTATTTGCAATTTGTCTAATTGCGTTATTTCTAGCAGTTTCAACTGAATCGCTAACATCACCTATTCTTTGGGGGTCTGTATTTGCATTTACATAATTCATATAATCATCATACATAAAATTTTGATAATCTTGTAAGGAATTTATAGGAATACTTTCTGCATCATCTAGTGAACTTGCTCTTTCATTAATACTTGCGGCAATACCGGGTGCTAATTGTGAAGGGTCATAAGGTACAGTTGGAAATTCGTCTACTCGCCCCATACCGTAGTCTTGTAAGGTGCGCTGTTGTTTAACGAATATCTTGCTCACACTCGCACCTATTATGGGCGAAGTAGCGATAACATTTAGAATGCTCGCTTACTACGAGTGATATGAGCCGACCTGTTGCTGTTCGTAAAGCATCCGCTACAGTAGCAGGTGCAAAAGGGGGTCAAGTTGCAGGTCGTGCCGCAGGAAGTGCTATAGGTGCGGCTCTTGGTAGCATTGTTCCTGTTGTGGGTACTGCAATTGGTGGTGCAATTGGTGGTGCAGTAGGCGGTGTCGCCGGAACCGCCATAGGTGGTGCAGTAGGCGGTGCGGCTGACGCAGGTAAAACAGGAGTTGCTAGGAAGGTAGGTCAAGTTGCCGTAGAAGGGGCAAAAGAAAAACTTAAGCCTCAAAGTATGGCTCAAACAGGCATGGAGATGCAACAAAAAAGAGCAGAAATGCAACAACAAAAGAATCAAGCACAAATGTCATCGGCTCAAGACATGGCTGATAAAGCCAAAGCCGGTGCAAATGTAGCAAAAGGAGAGTATGTCCATCCTTCTGTACAACAACATATACAAGACATGTATAATGACCCTAGTGTAAATCTACCGGAAGATTATTCGGGAGTTTCAAGACAAAATTTTACAAATGTATTAGCAGGAAACCGAGAAGGTGGTTTTTTTACCGAAAATATAGATGCTGATAAATCACCTCAAGATATTCCGGCTCAAAATTTACCTCCTAAAATTGAACCCGAAGCCAAAGTCGAACCTAAATTTGACCCCAACGCAGAACCTAGTTTTGAAGGTAGATTATCCGATGAATTTTTTGAAAGACCTCATGCTCAATTAAGATTATTTAAAGATTATAGAATAAACGATGATGAAGAAAGACAAGAGGTAATAGATAGAATACATTCTGCACTAAGTCCGTATTTAGATAAAGATGGAAATTACAAAAGAGATGTTCCTACTAAAGAATTTGCTATACGAACTCATTTGTTAGATAACATAAGAGAAGCGAAAGAAATTCCTAAAGATGTATTAAGACAACACGGTTTAAAACCTAATGAGGGTGTTAGTGTAGGTGATTCAGTTATTGCTGTTGTTAAGCCCCATGAAAGATTTAAAAATAAACCTCAACTTATTACAGTTATGAATCGTCACATACCGGAAATTGCGCCGGGGCAAGAATTTACAGGCGACCAATTTGGAAGAAATAATACAATGACTCTTAATGCTCATGGTCTAAAAGGAAATCAATACAAAGAACATGTAGCACAAAGGCAAGCAATTGATGGTAAAGTTAGTAAAAATCAATTAAAAGCAAGAAGAGAAAAAAGACAAGCGGGTATTACAGCAAGAAAAGATGAGAAATACAAAAGTAAACCATTTGATTTAGCGTGGCAAATGCTGTTTAAAGAATCAGTAGAACTTCACCACAACGAAGAATTACCACAAGAGTTTATTGATGATGTAATGATGCTTGACCGTACACATAAAATGACACCGACAAATAACGGTACTTTAATTGACGATATTGACCCTTTTATGCACAGAACTATACAATTGATGGCTGAAAACTATAAAGAAGATAATCCAACATTAATTGAGCCAAGAAACCAACATTTATTTTACTAACATTAGTTTTTGAATATTTTTTATTTCTTTTACTATTTTCAATGCAGGTTTTAAATTTAGTTCTTTAATACCACAATCAAAACCCCATGCGTTTAAATGACGCACTAGACTTTCAGTGGACAAGTTTGCACCACTTTCTTCTACAAAAGGACAACCACCAAGTCCACCAATACTTGAATCTATTTCTGTAATACCTTCAAACAATGCATCTCTTACTGTTCGCAACGCTTTTTGTTCATCTCCATTATGATGTATATGAATAGCAGACTTAATTTTATTCTCTTTCGCTATTTCTGCCCAAAGAGAAACTTCTTTTTTAGTTGCTACACCTATAGTGTCGGAGAAAACCACAGTATTACCTAGTACTTTTGCATCTTTTATACAAATTTTCATTATGTTAGGTGTAACTATACCGGAATACGGACTTCCAAATGCCATAGAAATATAGACTCGTATGTTTTCTTTAGGTATTCCATTAAGCATTGTATAATACATTGTAATTAACTCACTTCGTGTTTTACCAAAATTTTTAATATTAAATTTTTCACAAGGTGAAAATACAATATTTATTTTTTCGGCACCTACACTTAAGGCTCTATCAAGCCCACGCTTATTCATTACTAAAACAGAACCTTTACTAAACACATTTTCGGCATCTGCCATCTGTGGTACATACTTTGGATGTGCAAATGATGTTTCTTCAATATGAGTTATACCGGCTTTGTATAATTCATCAATTAAGCCCTTTTTTATTTTAGTCGGTATAAATTCTTTTAAATTTTGCAAACCGTCACGAGGGCCAACCTCATAGACGGTTACTTTCATTCTTTCACTCTCCGAAGACCGCCTATACACATTTCTTGCAGTTCGGCTTCGTCTTCAAAGATAACTAAACCGGGGTCTTTTTCTTCAACGAGGGCGAACCAAGCCCATGTAAATCCAAAGATAATACCCAGTGCAAATAATCCGACCATTCTAGTCAATAAAAATTCAAACATACTCATGTCGAAGACGAGAGCAGTGTAGAAATTAAAGTTACCGGTTCCTCATAGCGGCCATAGCCATATCTTCTGCAAGAGTTCGCTTGTTGGTCGGTTGAGTTCTATGCATAGCCATTTCTTCTTCATTCGGCATAGGCATATCATCTTCCGATTCCATCATTTCATTATCTTGAGGTTTCATGCCTTCAAGAATTTGCGCCATAGCCGCTTCTTTACCTTGCATTCGCATTCTACCGGGTGGATTTTCCATTCGACTTTCCATATTCATAGGATTATGTTGAGTCTGCGTACCTGCTCTACCTTGTTGTAGCATTGGAGGGTAACCTCTTTCAGTACGAGATTTTAGTAATTGCCATGCATCGGTAAAAGCGGCCATGTAACATCCCAAATTGTTTTAGCACTAAAAGTTATCTAACAATTTTTACTTTTATTCATCATAATTTTTTGGGTCATAGTAATTATTTGGTGGAGTATCAGTGTATATATCCGACATTGAATAAGGTAATTTACTTTGGTCTTCTACTGTATATTTCGGGTGTATTGCACGAGCGTCAAATCTAGGTACGAATAAAGGTTTACCACTTTCTAATGTGTCTGTAGTTTGTTCTCCGACTCTACCTTGTTGCATGTTTTCTTGCATCTTATCATGTACTAATCTATCTACTGTAGTTTGATTAACTGTATCTTGCTCATGAGATGGCATCATATTTGAGTCACCATGTTCTCTTGCGTATCTAAAATCAATGTCATCTTTCATGTTTTTTGCTTTATCTTGATAATCTTGAAAACGCATTTTCAAAATATTCCATGCTTGTTCAAATGCTGTCATTAACAATTCCACCTTTTTAGCGCCGCACCTTTTGGAGTTAGTTTACCACCTTTACTGGTTGGCCCTTTGCTACCACCCATTCTTGCACAAAACGACTTACGACGCTTGGCGGCTTTACTACCCGGTTTAAGTGAACTTGGTTTTTTAGTCACTGGTCTTTTCAAGTTAGCACCAGTTTCCCGCTTAAACTTGGCTCGACCTTTAGCGTTTAGCCCGCCACTTTTAGCGTGTCTGTTAGGATTGTAGCCATGAAATGGCTTAGATTTTTTCTTGGCTTTTATTACAGCAAAGGCTAAATCGGCAGGGCTGCAACAGTCGCAAAACTCGAAGCCATATTCGTCTACCATGCTCAGGCTAAGTAGAATGAGAATAAAAATTCATCGGAAAATATTAGTAATTCTGCTGATAAAGCGCCGGGGGAGTTTGCTGCTGAACTGGCGTGCTCGACTCCCACTCTTGTTCTTCGGAATTCCATGAGAAAGAGGGGGGTGTATTTTGATTTGGTTGTTGAGCGATTTGTTGATTATGTACTACATGAAAATTATCAGCATCGGGTTGAGCATGAAGCATAGCGTCACCGCTTCTTAGATGTTCTTGTAATCTTTCATCACCCATCTTAGTAGGAACTCCATACCAATCAACTTTCAGTTCAGGGTAATCTGCACGATAAATATCTAAGGTATCCATATCCACAGTATTTGCCATTCTAAAATTTGGAATATGGTTAGTGCCAGTGAGAACTGGTTGAGGAGTGTCTGAACCACGAGGAGATGTTACTCCAATCATTTCATTCATCTCATCTCGACCTTCTTGCCTTCTGTGTTCCCCTTCAAGTCTCCCTCGCTCTTGGTTGTATGTCGATAAATTTTCCCAATATAGAACTTTATATTCATTCTTATGTGGGTGCCTAACAAGATAACCTTCTCCCCCTTCTAAATGTCTTGCTAATTCCTTGTCATCTATTCTAGTAGGGGTTCCATACCAGTCAACAGTAATAGGGTTATCAGCGTTGCTTAGGTCTTCTATTAAATCATCACCGAATATATGTCTTTCTTCAAACCACTCAGGAAGGCTGTGACTAGTAGGGTCAGGTAAAGGAATTTTATTGGCATTTTCACTCACCCCAATCATATTTTTTGGTGGTACAACTTTGAACCCCTTGTCTTGTAAAGTAGGCTCGGGCTTGGATTCAGGTGTAATATTTTGTGGATGTAAATTTAATTCTTTGGCTGCATTAGCATAAGCATTTACAAATGCTTCAGGAGTTTTAAATGACGCAACAAGATTTCTTCTATCTTGTGCATCAAAAACACCATAGTCAGCATCATGATGGTCACGCTCAGGCACTACCGACTCAAAATAACCTTGCCCTTTAATAGCCTGAAAAATTAATTTTTCAACGATTTGTCTATGTTTACTATAATCATCTGTTTGAGGTATACCTGCTTGCTGTGCAATAAACTTACCAATTTTTGAAATATCGAACACGCTCTCTTTTTGTCTTGTCCTACCCATCCCGAGGCGGCTTTGTCGAGAGAATTCATTGTGAAATTCATAGTCTGTTGTATCGGTATCAAGTACGCTATGTCTATCTCCTCTATGTTCTTTTAAAGCATCAGATAAATGTTGTACAATTGTTTGTATTCTACCATGTAAATTTGAAGTGTTTTTGAGAGAGTCATTGAAAAAAGATGGTTTTGCTTGAACACCAACATCTCCTACTAAGTTAGGCATGCGTGATAAAATTGCTATCATTCTATCAGTATCGGGAGGTCTTTGTTCCATTCTTTCTTGTGCGTCAAAGTCGTAAGGTTGGAAAGGATAATGATAATTCTCACCTAATGGTGTTAAACCTGCCATAAACGATGGTGTCATATCAGTTAGTTGAGTTTGTTTTCCTCTACCTAATCTCATTCTTCTCTTAGTCTCATTTCTATCTTTGATTTCATTTGCTAATCTAGTGTTAAACGCTTTACCACTATTAGCGGCGAGGTCAATGTCGTATTTTGCTCCGAGTCCTTCGATTTGCTCGATTGGGTAAGCACCATAATCTTTAAAATAATCTACAAATTCATCTTCGTTTAAAGGTCTGCCTAAAAGTTTTTCCATAGCAGCAATATCAGGTGTTTTTTGATATTGAAAAGTTTCGCTAGTACCACTTCCAAATCTACGAGAATACTTATCTTTTATACCACTATTACCAGTGTATAAAGCAACATTAGGAGGGAGTCTTTCTTGAAATTTTAAATGGGCCGGATGTGAGAACTGTTCATTTCTATTATTAGAGTGAACAAAATAACCTGCTTGTATCAAAGCATTCATTAGTTTTGAATAATAACCTTGTCTCTTCATATCAGGTCTAGTCTTACCATAACCTATTTTTAGTCTATTATCTATATCAGGTTTACCTGCAATAGACGCTAGTGGTTCTTCACCACTCATTAAAACATGTTGATATGGCTTACCTTCACTGTCAAGTAATTGTCTAAGATGAGTTGGAGTTGTTGGTTTTGTTTGTTTGCGGTCTGTTCCATAGGCTTTTCTATTACTCTCTATTGCAGGGCCAGTACCAAATTCGCTTGGTAAACCAAACATTTCAAGAGGAACAGTTTTATCACCTTCGTTCCTAGCCTGTTTCATTCTTGATGATATTCTAAATTTGTGTGCATCTTGTAAGTGATTTTGTAGATGATGATTTACTACATCTTTTGTAGGCAAATCGTGCACTGAAGATGTACCATCGCCTAAAGCATTTGTATATTCTTTCATTTGCGATATAAAACCTTTTAACGCTGCTTCATGCTCTTCATTAAAATAAACAACATCACTATTATTTTTTACTGCGTTATTAACAGCATCATAAAACTGTGCAAAATATGTTGGATTATAACGATGTAAATTTTGCCCACTGTTACTTACCCCTCTTTCTAAATCTAAATAAGCATCTTCTACTGCTTCTTTTACAGATTTACCCTTTTGCCTTACTATGTTTAAAGCGTGTTGACCCAAAACAGAAGCATACATAGGATTATTTTCAGTAGCCTTCATAAAGTCATATTCATTATACATTTCTTGTTGTTCTTCCGATAAACTAGATGATAAAGGTAGTGCTTTTACTAAGACTCCTTTAACAATAGTAGGCTTACCACCAACTCCTTGTTTTTTACTACGCTTGCGTTTTGTTGCTGAACGCTTTTGTCCTTCGGACATTGAGCCGGAAGTCTTTGGAGTTTTACTTGTAACTTTTACACTCGGTCTACACTTTGGATAGCCTTTACTTGATTTACTTGCTTTACCACGACCACAAGGAGGATGTTTACCATCCTTGTCTTTACGACTAACATCAACCCACTTTTCTTTGAACCAACGGTTCAAGTTTTTGCGGATTAACACCTTAGCCATTTACTCACCATACTGCGACCATTTTCTTAATGTCTTTTTGTTTATCAATTAAAGCATAACAAGGACATTTTGGAGCAGTTGCGGAACATTGGTTACCCTCAATCATACAAACACATGGTGTTTTTTTAGTACCACCGCAACAGCATTTGTCTTTTTTAAGTTTCATTTCTTTTTCCCCTTCTTCCTAAACTTACCACGGCAGTATTGTACAGCCCAACCGTTTGCATAGGCTGACGGGTAAACTTTGAATTTCTTTTTTGCAGCAGCCTTACCTTCAGGGCATAGTTTTTTTTCTAAAGAATCCCATGCTGCATCAAATGGTGTAAGTTGACTTGCTAACTTAACATCATTATCTCCATAAGCACTTTCGTGAATAACATCTTGTAAATCGTATTGCATAGCGCAGTCCTCGCACATGTGGTGAGTATAGTCTTTCGTATAAGTCGGGTTAGTATATCGCACGCTAAGCAACGCTTTATTATTTTCCGCTGTGCAACCCGGAACTGTGCAGTCTGATTGTATTTTTGCTGGAGAGCCTACACTCTTGATATCTACTGGATGCTCAGGGTCGTGGTCAGCATAACCATAGGCTTTCCAAAAATTCATATCAATCCCTCAAAATATCTAAGGCGTAATCTAGTGAACTACTGCGAGTAAAAATATCTTTGAAAGGTAACCCTTCAAATGTTCCTCTATCATTATCATCATGTATAACTTGTCTTGCTATACCGGGTGATTGGTCAGGATGTTTTAGGGTGGTAGGAAAATATTCTCTTTTACTATATGCTAACTTATTTGATTTGGGTTTTTCACCCGGGTGAACTGTCATATCATCCATGTTCATTGTGTTTTTTGCCTCTCGCCTTTCTCGTGCTATTTCTCGATAAGCATCAACTAAATCTTCTTGACTCATTCTAAATTTTCTAGGGTCAGGGATTTCATCATCTTCTTCTTTCAACAAACGCCAAGCGATTCTCATAGGCTCACCAGTTTGCACCGATGCACCATTACGAGCCATCTCACTAGCCCTGTTTGTTTGATTTTGTTTTTGTTGCTTGCTAGCAGCCATATTTTGTTGAACCATTTGCATTCCTTGTTGTAATTTTTTATCTTTAGGCGATTCTGTAGGCTCAGTAGGCTGAGCAGTTTCCATAGAAGGCTCAGATGCAGTATCGGGCGTTGATGTAATCTCAGGTTTTTGTGATTCTATAGCCGAAGCAGCACTTTCAGCAGCATCTGCTGCACCTGAAGTAGCGGTTTTTGTAGCACCTGCGGTAGCAGTACCCTTTCCAGTCACTGCTTTACCAGCAGCATTTCGCACTGCTATTCTACCTTGATTCAATCCTTTACCTGCGGCTGATAAACCAGTCTTAGCACCAGCGCCAATAGCCTTAGCACCAGCGCCAACAGCCCTACCAGCAGCCATAGCAGCGCCTCCCAGTGCCTTTGCCCCGGCTAATATTGCCGGAATAAACTTCTCAATATCGTCGGAAGAATCCCACGGTGTGAAGTCGTAGTTATCACTAGCCATTAAGTAATGCGAGGGTGTATCTTATGAAAAGATTATCGCTTGTAAAGCGGCATTAGAACTGTCGGCTTTGTCGGTTAAACTGGTCACCCGCTTGTGCATCCGCTACTGTATTTGCACTGGAATCACCAACTATCGCACCCTGAGGCTCTTGCCCTAGTGGTACATGGTCATAAGTGTTAATATATTTATAATCATCATTGTACATGCTTTGGTATGGCTTGGTTAATTCTCCTGAATTATTTACTGAGTAACCTTGACCAGCAAAACTTTTTGGAGGAACTTGATTATCAGGGAAAGGACTTGGGTGAGGCATTCGCTCTACTGCTGCTCCGGGGGGAGTCATCATTTCACCTATCCCGGCACCAGTTGCGCCTTCCATACCTTCTCCGAACCCAGCCATAGGGTTTTCAGGGTTTTGTTGCGGTACGAATGTTTGCGGGCCACCCATGTTCATTTGACCAGTTGGTTTCATTCTACCGAAAAATCCTTGTCGCATTTCAGGCACTTGAGGGCGTTGAGCCATTGATGCGATAGGGTCAGGCATATTGTATTGAACTGGTGTACCATCAGCAGTTGCTTGCATACCGATTACATTTTTTTTTAGAAAGTCAAACGCTTTTCCTATCGCTGGGTGCTCAGCAGGTGCTGATGGTACACCACCTTCGCCCACTGGCATTTGTGGCATTCCTTCGGGCATAGGTCTGCGATTACTCATTATTTCAGTTAGATGTTGTAACATCTGTTGGGCGGCTTCTCTTTTAGCCGGGTCAGCCGATTCTGCATTCACATTAACGAATTCTCGCATGCGTTGAAGTTCCATAGCATCTTCCATCTTACCTTTTTGTAACAAATGACCTTCCATTAGGTCAAAAGCGTGTTCAACTTTTAGTATAGTAAATGCTTCGTCGAAGGCCGTCATCAGTTATCCCACAACGACCACGGATATAATTACTCCGCCCTTCTCATTCTAGCGTCAGCGACTGTTGCACCTTCGCCAACTGATTGTTGTGCTTTACATCTTTCGCATTGTTCTTCCCTACCCGGGCCGATTTGATTACAAGTCGGACATTTGGCGTATCCAGCCGCCCCACCCATGTTTTTTAACACAGCAAATGCTTTTTGCATAGGAATATTTAGGTTACCGGCTAAGTTTTCTAACTCAGCCCTACTCATTCCACCACCTATGGGTCTAGCGATTCTGCTAACATCAACAGGTTGTTGTGGTAAATTCATATCGCTGACTTTTGCACCCTCGCCCATAACCTGTGGCTTTTGTGGTTTCATACGACCTTGAGGACTAAAGTTTTGCTTTTGCCTCATGTAGTTTAGGTAATGACGCAACTCTTCTTCCGGCAGTCCTTCTTCTCCGGGCATTGGGTTAAGTTCTTTGAGCAAATTCCATGCTTGATTGAAAGCCGCCATCAACACTGGGAAGGCGACTACAAATATAATTACTCCGGCACATCGGGATGAATACCTTGCACCATCATAGAGTAAGGTCTTACTTCGTCTCTTCTTGCTTCTTCGCTTGCTGCCCCTTTGTCGCCCTGTCGAGGCTCTCTTTCAAGAAGCGGATGACCTCTAGTTTTTCCTTGGTCAAGCGCTCTTTGAGACATGCTTCGTGCTTGAGGGTGCACTGTGCCAAAAGAGCGAAACCTTACTCCATACTCCTTATCATCATAAATAGGGAGATGTTCTGTAGATTCATAATCGCCTAAGAGTTCTTGCTGACTTGGTATGGCCTTGAGTAAATTCCAAGCCATATCAAATGCGCTCATGTAATATCTGATGTTACGCAAATACAAAAACATGCTGGCGGGGTGACCTGCTGAGAGGTCAAATTTTATTTTCAATTTTTTTTTGCTGGAGTGCTATGCGTAGTCATAAGAAGCGTAACAGCGTTGCGTAACGCTATCCCTCCGGCTAAGTTCAGCGTAACACTGTTGCGTAACAGGGGTACTGCGAGCCTATCTCATACGCAGGCAAGCGTAACGCTGCGTAGCAGCGTGACGCTGACGCCAGCATCATGCTGCGTCGAGGTGGGCTGTTCTATAGAACGGGGTGCTGAGAGCCTGTTGCAGCGCAGTGCTGCTTTAAGTATGCCTACCATATATAACGCAGCATCATGATAGCATCATGCTCCCCTACGCCTTTGCGTTATGCCGCAAGCCTCTTCCCCTTGACCCCCACCCATACGGATGGTCTGTACCATCCTCCTTAGCCCGTAGCGTGGCATGCGTAACATGCAACGAAGCCCTTTGTTTTGGCTTAGTTAGTATATAAAGCAACAGTATATACAGTAGCAAGGAGGATTAAGTTATGTCAACTAAATTTTGCACAATTAGCATGAGAATGAACGACCCAAACGAGGATACAGGTGAGAGAGCAGCGTGGTGGCCGGAGCAAGCCAACCAACTTATGGAGGCTATGGCCAAAGGTCTACGCTCAAAACAACAAAACTTCACCTTCGTCAATGTGATGATGGAGTTCACTGCTCCAGTGTTCAAGAAAGAGGTTACCCAAACCCTTGACCGCAGTGGCCTTCGTATGGCCGCAGTCAACTTCCTACACCACCGCTTAGGCCGCAAGGACTCCACCCACCTAGGTGAACATACCGCTGCCATCGCCGCTATGGGTGACCGTGCCCTAGCAAATGCGTTGACTGAATCGTCTACTCACAAGGGCGTAAGTAAGAAAATTGTCATCAAGGCTATGGCCGGTTTCCGTGGCGTAGGTGCTAGATTCGAGGCTGCTCAACAGGCTTCCGGTAACACATACTCAGTCGTTGGCGATGTAGAAAACCGTACTTTCGCAGGTCGTAAAAAGGCAACTGCATTGGCTTGCCGCCTATACTTCCCTGCTGAATGGGGCGCTGCTAATGACGCAAACTGTAAGGACATGAGAAAAGAGGTTCGCAGTCTAGCGATTGCCGCCGGTCATGTTCTGCTCAATGGCGTTGCTATCCAACCATCCACCAAATCAACTGCGGCACCTGCGGCACCTGCTCCGGTAGCCTCTCAGTCTAGCGTTTCCGTATCTGCAAAGAAGGCCAAGGACATGGCCGCAGTCATGGGCGCAACTGGCAAGGATGTCAAGACCAAAGCGGCTGCGGTTGCATACCTAGCAAGCAAAGGAATCACCCTGTGAGTAGGCTCGCAGTAACCCTTTTATGAACTAATATATTCCGAGGAATATAACTGCCCCCCTTAGCGTTTCGGCGCTTTGGGGGGCTTTTTTTTGGCATCCAAAACTGTGTTACGCACGCAGGCGAAGCGCCTCGCTTCGCTCGATGACGGCTAAGCGCCGTCTTCCCCTCCCTTCGGTCGGGGGGACACGATGCCACTCTCGTTCCATCTTCCATCCATACGGTTGGTAACCTATCGTGTGACCTATTGCTTCAAAATATATCATCGCATTGACGAGTGAAGCACGACACCTAATCCAGTTGATATAAACTCCACTCCTATGAGATGGTCGCTATCATTCAGCCATGCTTTTCTTCTCGCCCCTATAGTATATACATAATACATGAAGACATGAAGAGAGTTAATGCATAGATGTAAATGTCCTTTGTATTGATTGTCGTTAGTATTGTTCATACATTATACAATACAATATATCATAATACATATTGTCTATACAATACATTAGACAAACAATACAAACGCTACAAACATTCCTCAGTTACTTTAAGTGTAGAAGTGCATGGGATATACTATGGAAGAAACGGATGACTGCGTGGTAAAAGTAAACGAATCACTACAGGAAAATTGGCATGAGAATATACAATACTTGGAGGACTTGCTAAGCAAACACTCGGAAGTAATTGACCAATATACAGGAGATTCAATCATATATGTATTGGAATACATGAAGGATAACAAAGAGAACATACTCGATTGGCAAGCCTTCCCAGTACATACACTCGACAATAGCATAGTTGCTATCATACAGTGGACATTAGATGTAGGAAACTCACCAACAATCACCCACGGTGATGGATGTAAATTCTGTAACCTTGAGTAAGTAAGTATCTACATGCGATACTGAAAGCCTGAAAAACGATAGACTGAATTGGTTAGGATATAAAGCAACACTATAATCTATCATCATGGAAAATCAACCGATTGAAATCAATTGCCAAACTTGTGACCACCAAACTGTTGAGGTATACAACTTAGACACTCATGTAAGTTACATTGAGTGCGGGTGTTATGAGGAACAGTACAACGAACAAATCATTCCCGAGCATGCATACACCAATGCACCAGTGAGTATAGACTCAGCAGTGACTGTCGTTAGTGCAGATGAATCTACTACCTACCGAGTGCTACATGAACAGTGTCACCCCGATGGACTACAGTGCTGCGGTGCGTGCTTGAAGTTGAATGGCTTTGCCGACATGGAGTGATTAGGAATGAAAGAGATAAGCAGACTAGCGAGCAAGGCATTGATGAGCCATACAGAATTCAAGAGAAGCAACACTAAGGTAGAGGTAGACAGCGATGGTGCTGCTTACCTGAAACTCTTTGGGAACACCATCGCTTGCCATGAGGCTGATGGCACACTCAAGATTACCGACTGTGGATACTCTACAGTGACAACCAAAGACAGACTGAACGCACTACCTCATGTGCACATACAACAGCGAAACTGGGATTGGTTTCTTAACGATGAAGAGTGGGATGGTGATTGGGATATTGTGTACAACCCTGACCCAACTGGTAAGCAGTGGGGTCGTGTACTAAAGACTGATGAATCAAAGGGGGAGATAGAGTGAGCAAGCATTTCCCACCATGGCATAGAGTCATAGTTGAACATTCAATAACAGGTGAGTTGTTAGACAAACCTACAGTTACCTACATCAAGGCGAGAGATTTTGATGAGTGGTGTGATGAGATGAAAGAACAGGAGTATGCTTTGCAGGACATGGGTGTGTACGAAACCCTAGTCCATGCACCCCACAGCACTGAGGTCTTGTGTTATCCATTATGGAAACTCATAGAGCAAGATGCTGAGTATATAAAGCAACAGAATATAGGAGAGTGATTGATATGAAGAGTAAGAAATTAGTAACCAAAGAAGTAATGCGTAAATTGATTGACAAGTTTTGTGAGATTCATGTAGATAGAGTGCGTGACCACATCGGCCCGAATGCGGGTGATGCACCATTCTTTGAAGGTCTATACAAGCGTGAGGATATCCCTGAAACTTTGTATGTAGAGGCTGCTGAAAGATTCTACAAGTACAGGAAGACACAGATACCACAACTGATGGAGTGGTGTGGTATTCCTTCTCATGTAGATGTTGATTCATTCCTCAAGGACATGACTGCTATCGGTGTCAAGGCTAAGGCTAAGGCAGCAGCACAAAGCAAACTTAGAAGAGCGTTCAACTCTTTGTTCAAGGATGGTAAGAAAGCAACCACGGCTATGGATGCCATGTCCTTTGATGATGAAGTCATGAAGATGTGTCTTGAGTATATGCAACAGCATTGTTCAGGAGATACTATTCCACAACCGGATGAGTTGAATGTATTGTATCAAGAAACACTTGCTACATACATACGAGAGCAAGCAACCTTGCGTGAACATTATACAGTTGAGGCTAAGGTCTACGAAGATGTATGGTACACCAAGAATGATTCAGCAAGGCGTTGGCCTAAGAAGACACGAAGAGTATCAGTTCGTTTCCCTAGGCACAATGCTGTCAAGGATGAGTTGAAGTCTTCGCTTGGCTTCCCTGCTATCAAATGGAATGGAGAGTTTTGGTCACTCACTTACACTAGCGAGATACTTACCAAGGCTGCTGCTGTCTTTGAGAAGCATGGATTCTTTGGTGAGCAACTACTTACACTGGCAACCAAGGCGCCAACTCCTGACACTAGTAAGGCTGTCACTGACAAGAATGTATCAGCAACCATTGAGGCTGATGTCCTTGTACTCAAGTGGCCTTGGCTTCAAGACGCTGACTTACGAACTAAAGTAATGAGCATTGTCAAAGGAGTCATGGGTCGCAAGTGGGATGCTTCTCGCAAAGCGTGGAAGGTTCCTGTTTCTCAAGCAGCCTTCCTTACTCGTAGGCTCGATGGAATCTACCAACCATTGTCCGACGCTATCGCTTCTATAGATGGGATGGGTGCAGTGGTTGAGTCACAGGCTGAGCGTATTGCTCTATCATCCGCTGCTGAACTGACTGACCAAGCCAAGATAGATGAGATGAAGGCGAGGTTATCCAAACAATTCCCCAAGGGTAGAGAACTATATCCTTTCCAGTATGTCGGTGTTCGCTTCTGTGAGTTAGCCGGTGGTCGTGCTTTGATTGGAGATGACATGGGTGTGGGTAAGACTATCCAAGCGCTCGCTTATGCAGCACTACATCCTGAGAACCATCCTGTCTTGGTTGTTGCCCCTGCCAATGTCAAGTACAATTGGGTCAAGGAGTTCACTGCTTGGCTACCCAACCTCACAGTTGAAGCAGTCAAGAATGGTAAGTCCGACATACCTGACACTGATGTAGTGGTCATCAACTATGACCTCATGAAGAAGCAACAACTTGCTCTTGAAGATGCTGGGTTCAACATCGTTATCTTTGACGAGTCACACTACCTCAAGAACAGTAAGGCTCAGCGCACTCAGGCTTCACTTGAAGTAGCCAACACCAGCAAGGACATCATCTGTTTGTCGGGAACTGCTATCACCAACAGACCGATTGAGTTCTTCACTACACTCAACCTGCTTAGACCAACTGAGTTCGGTAACTTCTTTACATACGCTAAGCAATACTGTGATGCTTCACACAATGGTTACGGTTGGGATTTCAATGGCTCATCTAACGAGAGTGAGTTACATGATAGAACTAGAGCCTTCACTATTCGTAGGCTCAAGAAAGAAGTCATGGAAGATTTGCCTGACAAGATTAGACAGATAGTAGATGTCGTACCTACACCAAAGGAGATGAAAGGGTACAAGAATCAACAGGCTACATGGTTGAATCAATATGCTATGCACAAAGAGTACAACTCATTACCTGCTGGTTTTGTCTTGAACATGCTCACTGAGTTACGACACCACTGTGGTATCCTAAAGATATCAGCAACCGCTGACTGGGTTCGTGAATACAGGGAAGTCACAGGCAAACCAATCATTGTCTTTGCACATCACAAGGATGTAGTTGAAGGACTAGTTGATGAGATGGAGAGTGAGTGTAGAATCGGATTGATTACCGGCAGTGTAGCAGCAGACAAGAGGCAGGAGAGAGTAGATGCTTTCCAGCGTGGTGACATTGATGTTATGATTTGTTCAACGGTTGCAGCCAAGGAAGGACTCACACTCACCAAGGCAGACACAGTTGTGTTCATTGAAAGAGAGTGGTCACCTGCTTGGGAAGAGCAAGCGGAAGATAGAGTCAATCGTATTGGGCAAGATGCTGAAACTGTACACGCTGTGTACCTATCAGTCAAGGGAACTATTGATGAGAAGTTCAACGCAGTTGTAGAAGAGAAGCGCCAAGTCATACAGTCTGTGCTTGATGGTGGTGACATCAACGAGCGCAAAGGTATGGCTAACGCATTACTGAAAGCCATGGTAGCAGCAGGTGACATACCTGAGACTGTGGTGAGAGACTTAGGACTTTGAGGTTTAGTATATAAAGCAACATTAAAAAGAGGAGTGAAGGAAAATGGAATCGAGAATGATTGTTAAACACATAGCGTTTGAATGTAGAGATGAACAGTATGATGCTGCTAGTATCACTGTGGATGGAGAGGCATCTATCAAAGATAACTTGGGCTTTGCGTATAGGTGGACTCAGAACTTACAGGATAGTTGGTCTAAGAACATGGAGCATGACGGACATGAGCGAGTCACTTGCTTAGTAGACTTGACTGGTAGAATGGGCTTGCGCTCTACATCTGTTGGGGATACTATTACCATGATACATGAGAGTGGATTCAAACAAGTGTATCGGGTAGAAGGAATTGGATTTGAATTGATAGAGGAAGGTGAAGAAGAATGATAGCAGTCGAATACATACAAGCACAACGCTTACTCGGTAGAGTAGTCTATGTAATGAACTCAGACATGGAGGACACTCGCTGTCATAAGTGTAAGCATGAATGGTATGGCGCTAACTTGGTGTGTACTGAAGTATGTATGGACTGTCAAAGACAGGCCGTGATTGATTCATTCACTACACCCAAAGACATAGAGAATTTCTATGACATGCTTCATAATCAATTGTTAGTATATAAACCAACATTAAAAGAAAGAGGTGATTGATATGAAGAAGTTATCACTGAATGAACAGATGGAGATTTGGCGCAAGGAAAGGGAAGCAAACCCCACACCATGTAAGTGCGGAAGCATTGAACATGAGAGTGAAACAATGAGAGGACTTAGTGGTATGACCGTTATATCTTACTGCCCCGTTGAGGCAGCAAACAAAGCAACGCAAACAAACGAAGAGGAATAGACATGGAAGTATGGAAAGTAACAGAACATAGAGAAGGACAAGATAACATAGTGACACTACACAGGAATGTAACCTGTGCGAAGAGGTATGTCAGGGTACAACAAACCTTGGCACTTCGTAAGGCTATGGCACTGATGATGAGATTGGGTGCGGCTAAAAATACCATCGAGGTAAAGTCAAACACACTCATGAGTAAGAGTCAATACATGATTGACTTAGCAAGTAAGTACACCTATGAAAAGATAGGTGTCTTCAACATGACTGACAATGAAGCGGCTGAACAACTTGAAGAAGACTTCCAAGATGTATGGAACAAAGAGGGTAACAAGAAGTACCCCTATCCATACGATGACTCAGGGAAGTATAACCATCCATCAGTGAGGGGTGAGTGAACATGACAATACTACATGAGATACTATTCGATAAGGATGATTTACTATACACAACCACTAGAGATTTCGACCACTCCTTCTTTGCTGAAGCAGTAGATGAAGACGACCTACGACTATTCACCAAAGAAGATGCAAAGAAGTTGATTGACCAATTGAAAGGGATATACTTTAGCGAACCTACTCACATCAAAGTCTACTTTAATTACCGTGATGGTATGCATGAGTATCAAGAAACATCTGAATATCCACTCATGGGTAAGTGGGATGTAGACTATGATAATCTTGGTGAGCATGGACTCTATGCTTTATTTGTCTTAGGTGAAATTAGCGAAGAGAGTATCAAAGAGGCTAAAGAAGATTACAGCGATGTTGATGATATGTATTGGGATGGTAACAGACTGATGGGCGTTGGGATTGAAATGATAGCAAAGATTTGTTAGTATATAAAGCAACATTAAAAAAAGGAGTGATAGAAAATGGCTTGGAGTAAAACAGAAAAGAAAGAATACATGAAGAAGAAGGCGGCTACCAATAAGGTCGCATGGTATGAGAACCTGAAGGCGGGTATGGAATCAAACAATGTTCCATGGCGCAAGCAGTGGAAAGGCGGAGCAACCATGCCTATGAATGTCGTGAGTAAGAAACACTACAAGGGTGGTAACATAGTATCACTATGGTTTTGGGGTATGGGTAATGGCTTCACTGACCTGCGCTTTGGAACACGCAATCAATTGAAGAAGTTAGGTATGAGCATCGAGGGATTGAAGAACGGCGAAGGTTGTTTGATTAAGTTCTTCAAACAATCCACTTACATCACTAAGGACAAAAGAACTGAAGAAGATGTTACACGCACAGGATACATCACCAACTGGTGGGAAGTCTTTTGCGTGGAACAATGCAAGGACTACGAGGCACCTAAGACCTCGCCCGAAACCATGATAGTCACTTCCCAATCGGATATGATGAAACACTTTAACGGGTACATAGAAACTCAAGGCATTGACCTAAAAAGGCAGGGCAGCACAGCGTTCTATAGAATAAGCGGCGACTTGATTCAACTACCTAAAACTGAAGATTTTGATACTTCATTGGCTGAAGTTGCTACATCAATGCATGAGGCTATTCATAGTACAGGTCATCCAAAGAGGTGTGAGCGCAACTTGAAAAACAAGTTTGGTAGCCCTGAGTACGCCTTTGAAGAGTTAGTTGCTGAATTAGGTTCACTTATCCTCACCTTATCACTAGGTGGTGAGTTCAATCCTTATGAGTTACAAGAAGAGCATGCAAACTCCCAAGCATACCTCAAACATTGGTTGAAGGCGTGCGATGAACAAAACAATGCACTAGACAAAGCATTCAGTCAAGCACAAGCAGCAGCAGACTTCGTTCTTGCTAACTGTTCCATACTTGAAGAGGTGATTGCATGATTGATATAGACAAATACGAAGGACACACACCTGCCGACCAATGGACTACTTACAAGTTGGGTGCAGACAAACCATATCATGCAGTGAGGTTCGGACAAAGAGGACTTGACCTTGAGTTAGAGTTTGGTGCAGACGCACGACTCATCGCAGACGCACCACTTCTCTTAGCAGAAGTCAAGCGGTTGCGTGAAACCGTCAAGACTGTACACAATCTAAACTTGTGGGAGAAAGCAGAAGTCAAGCGGTTGCGTGAACAATACACGGAACTTAGAGAAGCACTGGTAGGAGATAGTCCTAACTGGACTCACGAAGAACTTATTGAAAAAGCATTAGAGTTGACTAAACCTGTTGAGTTAGAGTTCGGAGAATGGCATACGAATGAAGGTGAAGAAGAATGATTGAAGCAAAACACATAGGACTATGCAAAGCAAGACATGACATCATGACTAACGATGGAGAAGAGGTAACTGATTTCTTCTTTGAGAAGATAGAGAACCCTCACGACTACAAACACTTAGAATCAATGGCGTGGTGTAAGTTCATCAACATAGGTAACTATGACGAAAGCATGCAAAAAATGCCTGAAAGAGTTTATCTTTATGTTACAGGATTAACCATGGCTCTCACAAGTGTATTGAAAATATATGAGTCTAAGAAATACAGGTTTCGTAAAGACATGAAATTGTCATTGATGCACTATGATAGAGAGAGTAACTCCTACAATGAACAAGTATGGGAATGACTTTAAACTTAGTATATAAAGCAGCAATATATTAGAAGGGGATAGAATGAGTAAAGGATTAGCAATACAATTAGCGATAGCAAGGAAAAGAATAAAACAATTAGAAGAAGAGAATGAAGAATTAAAAGGTGAGCAAAATGAATAATCAGATAATACAAACAAGACACGGAGAGGTATTACCTTTCTGTAAGATAGAATATAGAGACGGACAAATGGAAATTGTACTGGAGTTGATTCACGAATGAATGACAAAGAGAGAGTAGAGTTTTTAGTGTGGGCTGAAAGAACTCACGCAGCATATCTAAACCGTCTAAAAAAAGGATGGGAACGATACAAGGAGGGAACTAAATGAGAAGACACACAATAACAATAGGGCAACACAAATACTTGAAAGTAGAATACATAGGCAAACCTAGAGGTCGTGGTAATCTTTACCAAGTGACTGAATCATTCAGGTGTAATGAAGTGAAGGTAGGTGACCTACTGGAGCAAACTAAGGTAGGGTTGGTAGCGTTCTCAGACATAGATGCTACAAGACCACGATACAGAATACCGTCACACTCAACAGTATGGAGTGAAGAAGAATGAAGGTCGAGTGTAAAAGGTGTAGAAGAAAAACTGCTAACACCCATCCTCTCTACAAGATATGTGATGATTGTTGGCGTTCAACTACCAAGAATCCGTTTAGTAGAGTTGACTGAAATGATGTTAGTATATAAAGCAGCAATAAAAAGAAGGAATGAAGGAGAAGTGATATTATGGAATATATGAATATGGAAGAATTGAATAGTTCAGATAGGATAAAGGGCATCAAATCGCAGAAGGCAAGAGCGTTGTTCACACATCGTTCAGCCTATGAGATGTACGCTATACCCAAAGACTGGAATCCACTAAGAATGGTGTTGGTAAACATTGATGACAATGCATTACAGGTAGCGTCAGCCGGTAATCACATGGAGTACCCATGTTTCTTACGGGCTTGTCCTGAGACTCCACGCCACGGTGTGATTGAATCTATCAAGTGTGATAATGAAGACGACTTGCTAGCGAAGTTTGAATACTTGAGTGGTGTTATGAAAGTGCATGACCCTGAAGGTTGTATGCTTCTAATGCCGTTTATAGAAGCAGCATCGTCTTGTGTTGTGGCTTTATCACACCCTGAAGTTGATGAAGAAGGGTTGACTGTTATGGTACCTGACGAAGATACAGGCATGGATAAACCAAAGATGTTTGAAGGTTACACAATCATGGGTGTAGGTCATGATGGTATTACTGCCGGACATGGTTTCAATCTAGCCTTCCCTCTTCGTGCAGATAGTCACAGTAAAGACAACCTAATTATGAACACACTATCTTATGCACCTAACCGTCACGAACTTGAGTTTGTATTCAAACAAACTAAAGACAATCGTGACCGTGGTGTTATGGATTTACCAAAGATGGTTCATAGTCTTACACAGATTCGTGGTGCCCCTTCTCACACTCCTGTCAACCCACCACCGCAAGGTGTAGATACTATTGGTATGATTCCGCAGGGTGAAGTAGTCATCAAAGACTTCGTTGTAATGAGTGGTCTTGAAGAAGTCGCATGGCTTGAAGAGAACATCACTGCGGAGAAGTGTCCTGATGGTTACATAGTTGTAGAACCAAGTGGCTCTCGACTCTCACACATCTATGCTCACTGCCGTGGTGTAGGTGTGGCTTATGCTATCACTCCATCAGTAACTGTTGGTGACCGCTGGGTTGAGGCTGCTGCTGGATGGGTTGTCATGGATAATGACAACAAGTTTGAGCCTAAGCCGTATGCTCCCTATGCTTACCTAGATGATTTCAGCCGAGGTCTTACAGACGGTAACTTGTATTGGCGTAAACAACAAGGTTGGTTCTCTACTTTCTTCCATCAGTGGGTCAGTCTACCGATGAGCAAACCACAAGATGTAGCATACCTAGCAGGTATGTTCTGTGCATGGTTACCAAAGGCCATGCTCGCACTTGGTCTTGGTGAGATGCGTCACGCTCGTGGCCTTAAGGCCAATGCCAATGCTGAACTGTTTGCTACTATGACTGCTTGTGTTGGTGCTGATGTGTGGCAAAAGATTACTAAAACTCCATACTTAGATTCTACTAGAGGTCACTACTACGCAGCCATTTCACACATTGAGGTTGACTGGGGTGATACAGCAAAGTTACTTCGCTTCTTGAACAAACACTTCAAAGCAGGTTGGTCATCATCGTATGGTGGTAAGGCTTGGGGTGACTCAATGCTGAAAGGTGCTGAACTATGTGATGCACTACAAACTTTCACTCTTGAGGCTAACGAAGATACACTTGCCAATCTTGTCAAGGTTGTCAACATAGCCGAGAACGCTGTACACAATGGTGGATTCTTATTCAACAAATGGTTGAGTAAGCATGCTTTCGACGCAGGTACATCAGGCTTCAATCCTAGAAGAGACATGAATAACATGTCGTCTGTGTTCCAAATGGCTAGAGAATTCTTAGATGATTCATCTAATACCTGTGTCATGGAGGCTGCGTCACCACCTGAAAATAATTGGGGTGAGATAATTGACTTCGTTATGACTAAGACTCCGGTGTACTGGCGCAAGAATCCTATCGCTACTAGCACTAAGGTTCACCCTGCGCTGAGAAAAGCCATGGAAACTTTACCTGTTGGGTGGAGGCATGGTGATAGAGGCTCACACAATTCAGCACTGAGCAAGGACTTCATCATGTGTGGTGTAGCCTCTTGCTCAATGTGTGCTAAGCATATTGAGTGGGCAACTGATAACCCAACAGCACTAACACAATCACAACTCATTAAGATGAAGTCATTGTTTGATGACTACAATGCAAACTTAATGATTGCACCACCACCTGTTGATGTATGGTTGGTAGGTTCACAACAAGAGACAAGGGCTAGTGTCAAAGAACAGATTGCTCTTATCAAAGCAAAAGAGTTCTCACCCACAGCACAGGAGTTCATACAACTGTATGAGTCAATCGACCCATCAGACCCTGATACTCCTGAGATGACTATGGTGTTGAGCAAGTATCTTGCTAAGCAAGACGATATTGAGGCGTTCCTCAAAACAATGAAAGGAAATAAAAAAGGAGATGAAGAAGATGAAAAATAATTGGATGAATGGATTTGAAAGCAAAGCACACTGTCACACAGGTAACCCTGTTGTCTTTACGATTAATGGTGTAGTAATACATGCTGGTGGTCACACACGCAACGGTGGGTACCATGTTATGTCACCCGCACCTGACCTCGCACTTGGCCCTGCTCAAGTGATGGATAGAAGTTCTAGGAACACTGTTGCTCCCGATGAGTTCACTTGTGGTAAGCATGTTGATGGTGCATCATCGCACATCATCAGTATTGACTGGCCTGATTTCAGTATCCCACAAGATGTGGGTCGTGAGTTTTGGGTTGCTCTTGTTCAAGACATCCATCGTCTTGGTATCAAAACCGTATCGACTCAATGTGTTGGTGGTCATGGTCGTACTGGTGTACAATTGTGTATACTTGGTTATCTTATGGGTGACAAAGAATGTCTAAAGCAACCTGATGCTGCTGCTCTCATTGAGTATGTTCGTAGTATCTATTGTCACCATGCTGTTGAGGGTAAGTCACAGCAGCAATATGTCGCAGACATACTTGGTATACCAATGGGTAAGTCTTTATTCCAATCGTTTGGTGGTGGTAACAAGTTCAACTTTGTAGAAGAAACATCTAAGCCTAAGCATACTAAACCTAAGATATACTTTGAAGAAGATGACTGGGATGATGAGCAAGGCTTTCCTGACAGTTGGGATGTTTATTCTTGTGCTGAGTGCGACCATCATGAGTGGAAGCATACTGATGATATGAACAAAGACTTTTCCTGTGACAAGTGTGGTTGTCCTGATATGATGTTGGCTACCGATGGGTTGTACAACATGACAGATATATGCCCCAAGTGTGACAATACTATATCCACCTTTGCTGAAATGAAAGACAATGTATGTCTTTGCTGCTACACAGAAGAGAACAGGAAAGCCAAAGTACAGGATGATAAGATTGAATGTCGTAAGTGTAAGAGGTTGGTACTTCCTGAGTTCATTGACATGAAAACACAAATGTATCACTGTCATGATTGCATTCGCAACACACGCATCAAAGCGGAAGCGAAGAAGAAAGGCAAGAACAAAGCCAAGAACTACCCTGCTAAGAAGAAGAGCAAGAAGAAAAGCATGCAAAAGCAAGTAGACAAGATAAACTCTATACTAGATGAATGGAGATGAAGTTTAGTATATAAAGAAACAATAGAAAAAAGGAATGATAGAAATGAATGAATTTGGAAAACCAAGATTACAAGTAAGAACGCAGTTTGATACAAACAGAATACACATACAAGGCGTGGGTGAACCTTCGGTCAATCGTAAGTATGGTGTCGCTTTAGAACTTAGAGCACCACCTGAACTCACTGAGTGGTTAGGTGAACAAGAACCTACACTACCTAGTCCGGCTAGTGGTTCTCTATTGTATGCACCTATGTCAGTAGTATCTTACATAGAGCATGAAGGAGCAATTCAAATATTGATTGAAGGCACTGAACTCAACCACCCAAAGGGTGCTATGTTGGATGTTAAAGATGAAGCACTTGCTGTCAAGTCATTGATAGACTTCGTGAAAGAAACCAAGTCAGGTTTGCTAATCGAAAGCGGTGAAGTCTACAGTAGCGAAGAGGAAGAGTGATTGTCGTGATAGCAGACGAGTTAAAGATATACTCACAGATGGAAACAAGAGTCAACAAACTATTATCTTACATGAAACTAGATTCTATAGAATCTAAGAATGCTCAAGTCATAGGGGATAGTTACCACTTACCGTTACCATCAAGAGTTAACAACTACATTAGCCTACGAAGGGATGCCTTATCAACGGCTTCATGTAGGGCTGAAGATACTTTAGGAACTCATTTGACATGGGTACATTATCACATGGATATGATGAAACAAACTGAGTTAGTAGATACTATCGCATGGGAAATGTTGTATCAAAAACTAGCAGCAACTTACTCTACTTCGATAGAAGAAATCAATTGTCTACACATGGCTATATCGGGCGACCCTGCTAAGCCGTATGTTCTCATATCAGGACTCAAACCAATGCATCAAAATGAGAAAACTTCACCTGAGTTTGTAGCGTATGCTAACAGATACGCAGAATCTTATGACTGGGATTTAGCAGAACTATATCCACCTGCGTTAGCGCTATCGTTTGATGAGGTGTCTATGTTTGATGACATGGTAAAACAAATGTTTGGTGGAGATTCTGTATCTTTCTTTGATGCAGTGAATCAACCTTCGGGTGATGATGTATCACTCGCATGAAACCATGATAGTCGCTTGAGGTGATAACAATGCCAAAGAATGATTTGTTAAAGAATAGAATAACAAAGATACTACATAACAAACAATTGACTACTAGAGAAATAAAAGACAAGTTATATTCCTATAAGACAAGTAAAGGTAGGCGTTCAACTAAAGGAATGCCAACTACAAATCAACTACAGATGATTCTTAGAGTACACTACAGAAAGGTAGGGTACTGTAATAGAACAAATCAAACAGTGTGGGGCAATAGATTTAGTATATAAAGCAGCATTGATAATAGAGATGATTATGATGAAAAAGAATATTGAAAAACTACTCAGGATGATAGAGGAATACGAGCACTACCGAGTGCAACTCAAGCATGTGTTGGATGAATATGGATTCAAGATATGCGATGTGTGTTTGTTACCACATGACGAGGATGGATGTACAGTCTGTCCTTGCTGCGACGGGTGTGGTGAAACAGTCGAACAGGTGTACCCTGCTCGCAACGGAGATGACTGGTGTAAAGGATGTATTGAGGGTACACATCATGTAGACGACCTCATGAGAGAATACAATCAAAGCAGATAGTTAGTATATAAAGCAGCAATAAAAAAGAAAGATGAAAGGAGAGAAACAAAATGAATAAAGAAAAAGAATGCATTGGTCGTAGCAATATTGCTATACCAACAGAAAAGAATGAAGAAGAAATAAACAACATGTACGCTTATGCTCACATGCTTACTTGGCGTGAGCAAAGTAACTACTACACATTGTACAGCGATAGAAGTTCCACGCACTTCCTTGGGTTTCATCACACACCAACAGGTGTACTGATAGCCTTCAGGTGTGACAGAAATAGCAGTGCCGTCAAGGATACCTTGTACAGTGATGGTAATGTATTGACTAAGGGTTCATGGAGAGCACTACCAATTATCAATAATAGTTCGTCGGAATACAACTACTATCAAAAGTTTTTAGCGGTGATGGACTCTATGGATAGTGACCGTATGAATTGGAATGTGGTTAGTATGGGATTCAAGGATGAGTTTGCTTCTAACCGTAGGGATTTTCACTTGTTTGATGGTGAGGGTTATTTTGTCAAGTTAGATTTGAGTTACCTGTTTGAAGTGACTCACACATTACAAGTTGGATTCAAGAATACACCGGATGATGGTATATACAAATTTGAAGGTGACGAAGTAAAACAAATAGAAAAAGAAAATAAAATGAAGGAGATGATAATATGAGTGGAGAATGGCAAGGTTGGCAAAGTTGGGCTAAATACAAAGAAGCAGGTATAGTGGAGAACGCTGTAGATTTCAGCGAAGAAGCGATTATCGTAGACCACGCAGTGGGTAGAACAAAAGATGCCATCGGTAAATGTTGGCCTATGGATGCTGCTGTAGCGTACACGCTAATGAAAGGTGGGCCTGATGCATCACTTACATGGAAGCAAATGGTCAACACACATACTCGTGGTGCCGCCGTCATGATGTCCGGTAAGGTTGGATATGGCCTAGTGCCTACTCCTGATACCCCTTCATGTGGTCATGACGAGATAGAAGGTTACATCGTTGAACTCGGTGAGCCTAAGATGAGTGGTTCAGGTCTTTACCTTGCATCATCTTATGGTTACAAAACTCTAGGGTCGTGGTTGGATGGCCTCGAACCACTTCACTTTGAGTCACATGACCTCGCTGCTATCAAAAAGAAGTATTCAAACATCAGGATGAGTGTAAACCAAGACATACGAATGCGCTCTTTGGTTACTGATGAATGGTTTGCTGAACTACTCGCCCTGCTTGTTGATGTTTTCAACCGTGGAGATGATGAGTTTGAGACTCCTAAAGAGTTGGCACCACTCGAGATTTCCCAAGTTGGTTCTATGATAAAGTCAAGGAGTAAAACTTACGGTGAGTGTAAGTGGGCTGGTACTGAGAAAAAATGTCTACATCACGACAGACCTAAAACACGCATGTGGAGTATGATTAGAAGAGATGGTAAAGATGCAGGTATGTCCGGTTATCACTTTGCTTGGCATAGAAATCCATGTGCAGGTGGAGATAACCATGACCAATGGGCTAGATGTGTAAGTGTTGTACCAAAGCCCAAGAATGTGGTTGCATGGGATACTATGCGTCGTGGTATGGCTCAGGCTATTCCTGAAGATAGAGTCATTGAATACATCCGTGAGTCATTGACTCGTATGCTCAAGCGTAATGACAATATTGTATCTAAGGTTGGGCGTGGTAAGAACTCTACTCACCGATGGTCAGACTGGGGTTGGCTTGCTGAAATGGCAGCGTATGTCAAGAATACTAGCAGCAAGAATCGTAAAGCAGGTGACATTGAGAACGGTTGGAAATACTGTAAGACTCGTGCTCGTAAGTCCTTTGGTCACGAGATTGCCGACTTCGTATGGCGACCAATTGAAGAAATCAAAGATTATGTTGTAGGTAGACAAGAGCCTACTGACTACTACACATCGGGTGTTATGCAGAACCTACGCTTCCCTACTAAGGAAGCATGTAAGAACTTCATGGAAACTATTGCAGCAGCACACATTGATGCAGGTGGTCATTATGCAAGTCGTAAGCACGATGGTCTTGAAAAGAATGAGAATGGTAAATGGAGTATACGCTCTATTGAAGTCAACATAGTCATGCGTGGTACCGTTGACCCTGATGACTACCTAAGTCCTCAAGAAGTTATATCCATGTGGAGGCATGCTTCTCCTACTGTACTTAAAGAGCACAAAGTTAACTTTGAAATTACCCCTCGCTACACTATTGAACAAACCCCACCTACTACTGCTGAGGGAACAAACGATGACTGATGACAAGTTTCTTGATGAATCACTGAAACCTTCAGCAATTACTCCTGATGGATACTGGGTACTACCGGATGGTCACAAGTGTGACCTCCGACATGTTCAATTAGAACTTCCCGATGGGAGGGGTAAGGAGTGGGTTGTCGGAGTAGCACTTTCAGCAGAAGGTGTCTACGATGTTTGCCCTGAGTGTAAAACTAGAATGAATGAATCAATGATATTGATTATGGAGAATTACCATTACCTAGTTGCTCGGTGCTGTGATAAACTACTATTGTATGAGAACCAAAAATTAAATGTAAGGAAGATGAGATAAGATGACAGAAGAATTTGAACCGGAACTGAAAGTATGGGCTTTAGAACACTTTAACCAAATGGCTATTCAAGCCGTGTGGCGACCTGAAGGTACTGGATGTAGATATAGAAAGACAGATGAACAGATGCTAACATTAGAGCAGCGCCAAGACCATCCCGATGCCAAAGAACAACACACAAGGATAACTGCCTTGTTTGCTTCGGTTAACATAGGTATGGTTGACGATGCTCCTATGATTACTAGTGCTGCTTTATCAGCAGAAGAAGCGTTTAGACAAGAGATGCAAGAGCGACAAGCAATAGCAGCCTCGTGGACTAATGAGTGTGGTGAACCACTAGCATCTTTACCACTAGAGTTAGCAGAACCTGTGTATCTAGGAGATAGAGAAGTCTTAATGGATGACGGTGAAACTACTACAGTTGAAGACTGGGGTATATCAGTTCCTTCGGTTGGATGTGGTGATGGATTTGTTGTAATGAATCCTGATGATTACAACTTACTGGCAGGTGACGGTTTGTTTATGAGATACAAGTCGGATGAAGATACATACTTAGTCGCTATGACTAGACAAGAGATGTTCAACATGACTCAATCAGATGAGTTAGGTGTACTCGTTGGTAGCGAATGTCCTGACACTGGTGTTAAAGTTCCACCTTGGATGTGGGGTTCATATTGTAAGAGAGTAAAGGCTGAGTATTACTTTACGAAATCCATAGAGGGCGAAGAAGAATGATAGGTAGTAAGTGGACTAACAAACACACTAAGAAACATGCTGTAGTGATAAGTGAACCTATTGTTGGAGTCCTTGAATTGAAGTACCTACATCATGATGTAGAGAATCAAAGATGGAGTGCTCGTGAATTATACAGACATTGGGAAAGAGATGATTTCCCATTAGATGAAGAAGAGGAATAAACATGACAGAAGAAGTAGTATGGCAGTCAAGTAGTTTAGAAGCAAAGTGGAAAGATGGTAAAGGCGATGTTCGCCTAGCATCAGTAGACTTCTATGGTAAGAAGTGGATAGACTTACGCATTCTTCGTCAAGGCAAACAACATACAAGACACGGGGTACGCCTTTCTATAGAACAGGCAAGGGAGATGCTACCTAGACTTGTAGAGGCTATCGAGAAAGCACAATCGGAAGAAGAACAAGACGATAGAAGTTAGTATATAAAGCAGCAATAATAACTGCTATCATGGAATTTGAGATATATATTACAACGATAGCAGACGAATACATTAGCATGCCATACATTGGCGAGTTTATAGGTGAGTGACATGAATATATTTGTTTTACATGAAAACCCAGTGATAGCAGCACGAATGTACTGCGACAAGCATTCACCTAAGATGGTAGTAGAATTATTACAACAACTTGGTAGTGCAGTGATTCGTCATGGTGCTACACCTGACATGATGCCTTTAACCAAGAAAGGAACACCACTCAAAGGTGGATACCACAATCACCCATGCACTGTTTGGTGTGGTGATTCAAGAGGTAACTTTGTGTGGGCTGCTCTTCATGCGATAGAACTTTGTGAAGAGTTCACTCGTCGTTTTGGTAAGGCTCACTTCTGTGAGAAAGGTATACGCCACTTGGCTAAGATGGGACATCTAATCCCTAACGGTGAAGTTACTTCGTTTGCTAGAGCGTTTGACAAAACAAACCCTGACCACGATGACTGGTATGATGAAACTAAGTATACTGCGGTGGAAGCATACCGACTGTACTACCACACCAAACGATTCGCTAATGGCCCACCACGATGGGATAGGTCACCTACACCACACTGGTGGGTCACGCCTAAACTAGAGGTGATGGTATGAGAGTGAAATCATACACACCAAAGGTCATACATTACTCAGGCAAAACGCCTAACGAGTATCTATGTGGAGTAAAGAAAGATGGGTCTAATTGGCACGATAGATGTAACACCGATAAGTTTGCGAAGACACTCCCACTGTGTGAGAGATGTTCGGAGTTAACAGATTTAGTATATAAAGCAGCAATAAAAGAGTGATAATATGGAATGGAACAACGGAACAGGAAAAGCGTTACAGAAGTTTGGAGCGCAACTAAGTAAAGAAGAAAAGAGCAGACACGAGGGCACAGAAGATTACTTTGCAGACCCTCGTTTGTTTGTCATGGATATGGATTCAGGTGCAGCAGTGCTCATTGAACCTGACCGTGAGAACGAAGATGGAAAGACAAAGGGTAGAGGGTATCGTAGATGCTCTCAAGTGCAACAGCGTATACCTGCTAAGTTCCCTCAAAAGAAAGTAATGGGTCGCCTACTGAGTATGGCTATTCGTAACTTTGTACCCAAGGATACAGACCCTAGCCACTACAGTGTAGTTGTAGAAAGTGCTATCAAAGACATAGCGGAAGCACTTACTGATGATTCAAAGTGGACTATAGAAGATGAGAAACATGCTCCTGCTTTGAGCAAGGCCATTGGTCAACTGATGGATATGACTCTATCAACTCGCTCAGGAGACACACTTCTCAATGTTACAGTCACTCCGGTTGAAACCGCTATGATGGATACATCGGCTATCGTAAAGAACAAGCAAGAGGTGACGGCGTGAACGATACAATACAAAAGATAGCGATAGATGCAATAACAATCATACAACATCTAGGTCAACATGAACTGGCTGAGATACTAATGAACAGATACGAGGAGTTGACAAAATGAACGACCACCAAGATAGCGAACTATTCAAAGGCATAAGAGATGAAAAAAGTATTCTTAGTATGCTTGACAAGGCTGAGCGTAAACAGAACATGCACTTCACAAAGATGCAGATAGGTAAGAAGCAAGAGCGTATCTATCACATGAGAAACTACAAAGCGTTAGAGGGCGTGGTTAAAGCCCTTCGTTGGTCACTAGGTGATATGCATATTGACCATCCATTGGAGTGAGAAATATGAGTGAGAAATCTGAGATATTGGCTAAGTCTGTAGCAGCGCACGCAGGTGTAGACCGTGGTATAGAACTAGCACTAGCATTGGGGTTGTCGGGTAATCAGTACGCTGCTGCGAAAGCGTTGGCTATCAAAGTATCAGGCGACGAGCGTTGGAATAATCAGCGTAGCCCACACGGTTTGATGGTAGACTGTTTGTATCTATGTGCTAAGCGTAATGGTATCAAGACAAGTGCTGTTAGAATAAGAGAACTAACAGACAAAGTGTTTGGTGTTAGTACACAACCTAGACCTAATAGTTGGCAGAAATCGTTTGCTGACTTAGTGGAGGGGTGGTTATGACGAAGTTCGCATTACTTGCAGACATACATGAGCGTATTCGTTTAGGTGACCGAGATGAGAAACTAATACAAGTAGCACGACTCAAAACTGCTGAAGAGGCTATCGACTTTTATCATTTCATTTTCCCCTATCACATAAGTAACGACCCAATCAAAATGGTTGCTGATGATGCCTCGTTGTTTTACGATGTAGTGAAAGACATGTTACCTGAAGAGGATGCATGGATGACTCTCGCATCAGAAAGCGCTAACAACGGCTCAAGAGATTTTAACTGCGATTATGTGGCAGCACTACTCAAAACAGAAACCTCTTACACTGAGGTTGCTAAACTATTCAACGAAAAGGAAGCACGCTTACTTTGGAGATGGGCTTTACATAGTAAACCTGTAATTTCAAAGAGAGGATTTTTTAGTATTCTTGCTCGAATACATTCACTTCCACTTAATGTTCTACAGGCGAATACGAACATCAAGACACTTAATCAAATTTTCAACTCTCCCGACTCTATACTTGGTCTTGAAAGATGGTGGGATTATAATAGAGCACCCACACCCATGCGTTGGAAAGCATACACTACTCTTGCACCTCCTGAAGATAATCACTTAGCGGTAATAGTCCCCGAAGGAGATATCTTTTATGCTTACAAAGGAAAACTTCGCAACAGGGCTGGACTACCTTTGGCTATATATGACAGTAAGTTTCGTTACGACCCTAATATTTACTATGAAATGGTAGTTCATGCTGATGATTCTACAGTTATAGACCGAGTACATTCTAAGAAACCAAAAGAAATGTTCAGAAACCGTATGCAGAACTATGAAGGGTTTACTCATCTACTTGGTGATACTGATAACAATTGGGATGACATAGTTGCTGCGTTAGCAAGAGACAATGTTAGATGCATTCGACTTATAAAGCAGCATCAAGAGTTTGAACCTGATGCTATTGGTGGGTATGTTATGCACGCTGACCGAACCAAAGTATTCCTTAGAGCCGAGATGGATGCGATGGGTCGTGGCCCAACATATCTACAGGCACTTGATGGAATATCCGAATACATAAGAGTCGGTGAAACAGAAGAACTCATACACATACATGAAGTAAGTACAATCGGGCCACTAAACTTAGACAATGAGTGTATTGTCATAGAAGTAGCAGCAGTGCGAGTCAGTGCTAAAGGACAACTGCTCAACTTCACAGTAGTCGGTGTCAGAAGAGACTTAGGTATAGGTGATGTCACTCAGTTTACAGAACTGATAGAGAGGGGAATGTCATGAGTGTAACTATGGATGATAGAACAGGATTCGGTATAGGTCTAGGGTACATGCTCGGGCAACTCAAGTTTAACACCTATCTAAGTAAAGACTCACAAGTAAAGTCAGGGTTCAGGCTCAGGCGTTCAGTTACATGGCGTACTCCTCCACCTCTACATGTTATCCCTTATGTTCAACAGGTGTTAGACATAGGAGACTTTCTCGCTCATGATTTTGACAAGGAAGGCTTCTTAGCAATTATAACTCAAAAGCGTTTACGCTTGCTCCTACACAGACTCGATAAAGAATACTCAATCATTAACGCCTTTGCTGACGGTGCAGGGTTCCACATGTGGAACTGGGTGTTCGATAACCCGGTACCCTCTTCTTACGGAAAAGAACTGGTAGATTGGGTCAAGTCTTACGACCTTGAATACGAGAGCGTATTGATAGAAAAATCCTAAGTTAGTATATAAAGCAGTAATGGAGATAGAGTCATGGAGAATAGTATTGAGCCAATTGTTTTGGAGGAGATTGCAGGTCAGACCGCATTCACCTCAGACGCAATTGGGTGGCGTAATAGTGGCAAGTGGCCCAATGCTATTCTCCTACACGGTAGACCGGGAACAGGTAAGTCTACTGCTGCTAAGGTTATGCTCCGTGAGAAGATGGGTGATTACTTCGACCCTATGAATTACATTATTATCAATGCTTCCGATGATAGAGGCTTAGATTACATTCGTAACCAATTCAAACAGATGAGTGCAGTCAAGGCTGTGGGTACTGATAAGAGAGGTATAATTGTAGATGAGGCTGATGGTCTTACTCCTGCTGCTCAAGATGCACTGAGAGGTATCATGGAAGAGTATGCTGATAATGTGTTCTATATATTCACATGTAACGAGTTGAGCAAAATCAAACCGGCTATCAAAAGCAGGTGTCTCATGTATGAGTTCAAACCTATTAACCCTAAAGACGGTGGTGCTAGACTACTGAGTATCTTTTGTGATGATAGAACAGAACCTCATGACTTTACTAGCGCATACATGAAACTCGTTAAGTTCACTGGTGGTGACCTTCGTAGTGCTATATCTATCGCACGAAACCATGATAGTCCTTTGTCATTGAACAATGCTTTGGAAGATGGGGGTAACCCATCACAGGCTGCTCTTGCTGCTATTAGCGGTGAGTATGGCGACATGCGAAAACAATTCTATTCTATGCTAGACCGAGGGGTATCACTTACCTTCGTTATGCGAACATTCCATGAGAACCTAACTGAGTTCTTTGAGATGGATGAAGATACAACATGGGTTGTCATGGGTGTGTTAGGAGAGATGATTCCTCACATGTATGAGTGGCCTATCGGTTCACATTCCTTTATTGACTGCCTTGTGGCACGATTAAGAAAGGAGGTAAAAGTATGACAGAAGAATACGAACAAACAGATGATGAGCAAATAGAGAAAGAAATGAATACTGGTAGCACTACACTACCTGACGGTGTTATTGAGAGATTATCCCAATACGCTAACCGTACTAAGCAAGAGTTGAAGAAAGTAGTCAATGACTATCTTGAACAGATTGCTAAGGAGCATGAGTGTAGTAACCCTGCTGATGAAGATGAGGATTTACTCATTGATTGGGCAGAACAGATGTTCATTGAAACAAGAAACGCTGGTAGCGGCGGAAGTGTAATGGCAGGTTCAGTACCATTCGTAGGCTGCTTCGTTGGTGTAGATGAAAAGAGAAGAGATAGAAGAGGTAATCTAGTCAGTCGTGCTAAGCGTGACTTCACTCTTGACCCACTCGCTGCTATAACAAGCGGCCAAGTCGGGCATTACATAAAGAAAGACGGTATGTGGTCATTGTCTACCAACAACGGTACTACTGTCACTGAAACACCTGTTGATGAAACCCCACCTCACTCTTTTGTAGCAGACAGTGAGCGTATTTGTTTGCTTGCTAAAAGCGGTAGACCTAAAGCCATGTCGATGAATGGTAGGAATTACCATTTCTTAGGTGCTCCTGAAACAGATTTCACTAATGATGGGTCTATTCAATTGTGGCGTTTAGACATGCAAGGCGAAGATGCTGATGCTGAAGTTTTCATAGGTGAACCGTGTAAAATTATGGCTAGACCGCCAAATGAAAATGCTGCTGAAGGTTTCAAAGATGTTCTCAGTACAGGCTTAGGTGCCTCCAAGACTATTGAGTATACAGATGAGTTTGTTAATGAGGCTCAAAGAAAGTTACTTCAACCATTTAAGTTTTGGACTGACGGTGATTTACACTCCCACTTCGCTCCTTTAGAAGACTTAGCCGAAGCCTTTGAATCAGGTAGTAGGACATTCACTATTAATGGAGAGCAAGGTCGTAGTGGCCCGATTGTACTTACTAAAGGAACAGTTAACCGTTTGTCTACCGAACCTCGTGACAGTAAGTTTGATGAAGACGGTAGAGGTTATTCTCTAACACTTACATCTACTGCGTTACAAAGTTCCTATGGTACTAAAGACTCAGCCGATGTTATGTGCTGGATTGGTAGTGCATGTAATGATTTAACTACTCCTTTTTCAGCAAGAACTGATGATGCTTTAATCCCTTACGCTGAGCGCTCTACAGTATTAGTATGCGGTAGAGTAGGTATCAAGCGCAAAGATGGTGTTGACATCCCAAGTATCAAAGTAATGGGTGTCTTTGCAGACTCACGAAGAATACGCCGACGACAAACTGGTGGCGATACTGGCGAAGGTCAGTTTAACTGAGGTGATTTAGATGGCAGGATTTGGTAAAACAAAAGAAGCGCAAGCAGAAGCAAAAGCAGAAAAGGTGCTAGAGGAAACCCCAGCAGTCAAGCGTACTGATGGTGACCCCTTTGCTACTCTTCGTAAGGAACTAGAAATGATGGATAACACACCACAGACACACATTTTCATGGGTATTGCAGGACATGACAATACAGGTAAGACTGCTATAGTCACTGATGCTTTTAGTAAAGATAAGAGCGCTGCTGAGAATGATGAACAACTATGGATTTTAGATTTTGAAGGTGGCGGCGCTGCTAACAAATCAGCATTCCATCGTGACAATGACAGAATAAAATGTTTCGAGCCATGGGTTATGATGAAAGGTGATAGCACTGCTTACAATTATCCGGCGACTCATGATAGAGTGATGTCTATTGTTCAGTTTGCGGTTGACATAGCACAGAAGCAGCGTGACCCTGAGTATGATGGGCCTCGTCTATGGGGATTCCATGTAACTGGTGTCGATTTATGGGACAGTGTGTGTATCAACTGTATGCGTATTGTAGACTTGAACATCGCTAAAGACGGTATAGAGGCTGCTGACTGGAACAAGAAAGTCGGTCATCAATGGGACTGGGCTATCCGTAAGACTCGTTTTCACCAACTCACTGGGTTGTGTCGTGGATTAGTCAAGGCTGGTGTCCGTGTCTTTTGGGAGACTCACCTGCGACTCACTAACTACTCTTGGGGTTCATCGGAAGATATAGCACCTAAGTGGCGACCTGACTGGGAGAAAGCAAGCAATAACTTTGTCTATCAAATTTTAATTTGTGAGCGCAACGATACTCTTGATGATGAAACTGGTGATGTGATTAAGTCTCAGTACACAGTTACATTTGAGAAGAGTAAAACTAGCGCTAAACTACAAGGACAGAAGAGAACTACACTCGTCACAGAAGCAGGTAAAGAACCACAATGGTACGGTTTACCTGAGTTGTATGACGGTACACTATGATACTCATGGGGGTTTGGCGGTAATAATCACAATGTATATCACGCATCTTTTCCTCGGTTTCCTATCCCGATGATGTTTTGCTTAATGGGGTTTTTTCTTTTTCACCTCATGTGATTTCCCCCCACCTAGTATTTAAACCAACAATGGAGAGATTATTATGACTAAAATTCAAATTAACAGAAAGCAACTCATAGATTATTTATCAGCCTTCGGAAAGAATACCGAGGACTTACACATTAAGTTCTCACTCACTGAAGGTGTAGGATGGATGGAGACTAGTGTTGCTTTTATTTCACACTACTTGAAAAAGAAGAAGCAAGTAAATGGTGTTGTTAGAGAAGCAGGTACATTATCTATCAGTGAACTGGTAAAGGTAAGGCAGTTTCTTAAAGCAGCCAAGGGTGATGAAGTAAGTATAGTTCAGTTAGGTTCAGCCAAGACATTGAATCTAACCTGTGGGTCATCTAAGATTACTATGCCTACATCATCAACTATTGTCAGTCACACCAAAGCAGTGTTGTTTCAAAAACTGGTAGATGCTGCTATCGAATCTAAGTGGACTAAGTTTCATGATTGTAAATTGAATACTTCGGGCACCATCACATTAGACGAACTCACTACAGTCTCAAAGATGAGAGGTATTCTCAATAGTAGCCCTGTCTTCAAAGTGACTGCTCACGCTAGTGAGAATGAGTTTTTGATTTCAGCAGGTAAGCGACATGAAACTAAACTGTTTACCACACTCGAGTTGCGTGACTCCACTGGCCCTGCTGGTGGGAGCGTAGCATCTACATTCGGGCCTTGGTTGATGGATAATATATCTTTGTTGGGTACTGGTGAGGCGACCATATACATGGGGGAGTCTACTGTACTCGCACTTGAGAAAGATGATGACATCTTAGTTATCGTAGACCAAAGGGCGTGATTATTTGATTATAGACTGGTACTTTCCACCTGAATCAGATAACTTCGGACAACCCAATCTATACATACGAACTCGTGGTAAGGATGGGGTACTACATGAGAAACACATAGAACCTCATGACGACGAATACATCAAACCTCATTGTTGGATACCTACTGATACAGACAACTGGAAGATTACAAGGATGCTCAATCGCCATCCTAGTGTTGTATTACACAAAGAGATTCGTGCTACTGGTATTGATGGTAAGCAACTAATGAAAGTAGAAGTAGACAGACCTACAGACCTTTGGGATGTCAAAGATGAGATGGTTACTTATGAAGCAGACTTGAATTACTTAGACCAACTTCTTCTACAGATGTATCCCGATAAACTACCTGAGTTCAAACCTCGTGTATGGTATTTTGATTTAGAGTGGGATACTAAAGATGACTTTACATCGGTCATGGCTGTAGTGGATAGTGACCTCGAGACTCCTGTTGTATTTGCATGGACTGATGAACGAACCAACTGTCCTTATTCCGAGACTGAAAGACACAATGAGATACATAAAAGAAAAGTGCGTGATGAAGAATATGAACTTCATCTTTCTTTTAGTGAGGCATCCATGCACAGAAACTTCATTGATTTCTTACACGAGCGTGACCCTGACATCCTAGTAGCCCACGCTATCATGTGGGCTGATTTACCTCACATGATGCGTAGACTAAAAGACCCTGACCAACTCTCACCACTCGGTCAAGTCATTAGACCATTCAAGGCTGACCACTACAAAGATACCCAGCAACCAATCAAAGGTAGGTTATGTTGGGATTCAGCAGCACAATGGAAGTCAGGTAGTGGGTTCGAGACTATATGGCAGAAGTCAGGAAGAGGACAACTACCTAACCGGAGGTTGAATACTATAGCCGAGTCTTTAGATTTGGGTAGTAAACTTACAGAAGAGATTGAAGGTATGACTGTTCACAATGGTTGGTATGAACACTGGGATGATTTCGTAGATTACTGTCTCCTTGATACCACACTACTGCGTGACATAGATAAGAAACTAAACGCTATTGATTTTTTCGTAGCAACTCAGCAATTGTGCGGCGTCTCATGGGCAAGCACACACAAAGTTACTCGTTACTTTAGAGGGCTTATCGGTAGAAGAACCGACAAGAAGGCCAAGAGTGCAGTAAATGTCAGCCGTGAACAACTCACTGCTGCTCATATTCCTAACCCGATACCGGGTCGTCATGAAGGTGTAGCAATTGTAGATTACGCTTCTCTATATCCTAACATCATACTCAGCGATAATCTATCGTATGAGACTAAGCGTGATGCTCCCGGTGAGGGTATCAAAACACTCGGTGATGGTTCCCATTGGTGTCAAAAAGAAAAAGGGCTGTTGCCTTCTGTAGTAGAAGAGATGTTAGCCCTGCGTGCTGAGTACAAAAGACTCATGCATGAGTCTACTAACCCTGATGAGAAACTAGGTTACGACATGATGCAGACTGCGGCGAAGGTTCTCGTTAACGCCCTATATGGTATGACTGGGATGAAAGCCCTTCAAGGTATGTGGGTTGACAATGATATCGCTGCTGCTATTACACATCGAGGGCGTGAGGCTATTCATCATCTACTACAAGAAAGTGAGGTTCAAGGTTACAAATCACTCTATGGGCACACAGATTCGGCGTTTATCCAAGTGCCCTTTAATAAAGCAGCATCATTAGCAGACCATTTGACTAAGACAGCACAAGAAAAACTAGAACTCAATACTATGGAAGTTGAACTGGAAGCGTACTTTGACTATTGGATTACTGCTCCTGTAAAGAATCGCTACTTTGGTATCAAGGTATGGCCTGAAAAAAACAAAGGTGAGATGAAGATTGCTGGGTATGAAATCAAAGCATCTAGTTCTTCACGCTTGACTAAGCAGATACAAAGAGTTGCCATGCAGATGATAGGTGAGGGTAAAGATGAAACAAGTGTTACTGATGTACTTAGAAGAGTTAGTTTGGATGTTATAGATGGAAACATACCGATTGAAGATGTAGCCTGTTCTACTAGATTGACTATGGACTTCAAAGATTACAAGTCAATGCCAGCCGTGGCTAAGGCTGCTTTATATTATAATCAACATGTTGCTGAGTTACCTGATGATAAATGGGGTAAAGGCGATAGTGTGCCTTGGATATATGTCAAAGGGTTCAATGGTGATACCCCTGACTATTACACATACAAAGGTGAGCGCAAGAAAGTAGACTTCGTTGCATTTCGCAACAAAGAAGAGTTAGATAACTACGCTATAGACTGGGATAAAGTTTTGAGTGTGATGGTGAAGTCGAAACTGATGCGGATATATGAGAGTCTTGACTGGGATTTAGGTGTTGCTTCAGGTAACATCGTTCCTAAGTCATACATTTAAGGAGAAATAATTATGGGAAAAACGAGACAAACAAAATTAGACGAATGGGGATTGAATACTGATGGAACTAGACAGACCAAACTCACTGAGTGGGGTATGACTGTAGAGAAAGTTAGTATAAAAAGTAACACAGCAGATAATGGTGAGGAAGAATGACTGAAGATTCGTTTAGATTAAAGTGTGCAAAGATTGCAGGTCGAGCAGTAAATTTACTAGGTGAAAAGAATGCTCAATATGGTGACAGTGCCTTTGACCCTATCCGTATGTTTAGCAAACTCGGCCCTGATGCTGGTTTAAGAGTGAGGATTGATGATAAGATTAGTCGTCTACTCCGTGGTAATGCCGACATGGAGAGTGATACCGATGTTATTGATGACCTAATTGGTTACTTCATTCTACTCCGTTTGAGTATGGATAACGAGGCGGTTAAAGCAGAAGAGCCTGTCGTTACCATTACCAAAAACAAGTTTGGAGGCGATGATTCTGAGATTCAATCCAAATGAAGGTGGGGAAGGAGTACCCTATCCGCACGAGGATATGATTGCATCTTACAATAAGTCGTGCTACAACTGGTCGCCTGATATGGAAGACAAAATTCTTCGCATCACTAAGTCATCAGTGGGCACTTTTGATTTTTGTCCTAAGCAATATTACTTTCAAAATATACTAGGCTTGCGTGGAGAAGAAAGAGACTATCATGTGCGTGGTAGTAATGTTCACGATGCAGTAGAGTGGTTTTGGAAAGAAGCACCTAAATTAGTTCCTGATGTAGAGAGTCTTCTTACTCAAGGTAATACAGAATCAGCAAAGAAGGAGTTGCGTAAGGCTATGCCTATACCACCTACACCTTACATTTACGGTGAGAAAGTACAAATGAATCAATACAGTGACTGGCAATTTGATAGACTCTTACACATGAGAGAAAATACAACCGACTGGTTACCTGTTGGGAATGAAATAGAAATTCACGCAACAAGGGTGGTAGTCTCTAGTGGTGGTGAAGAAATCCCCATACACATGAAGGGATTCATTGACCGTATATTCATTGATGCAGACCGTACAGGTATTATATTGATGGAATTAAAGACTGGTAAGTGGGTAGAGAAAGGTGGGCGAAAGCGTGCTGGTATGCGTGCTGAAATGCAGTTTTATCGTATGATGTTAGAACACAGCCCTCACATAGAATATCTACCTGTAGTTGGTTGGGGTTGGCAATTTCCCGGAGGAGGTATCAACGGAGGCGATGGGCCGATGTGGGATTACGAGAGTGTCAAAGGCCCGGGTGGTCGCTATGCTCCTACAACCGTAGAGAAAAGACTCAAGCGTGTAGTTGACGCACACTTAAATGACGACTTCCCTGCTGAGGCTCACGAGGCTAAATGTGGTTATTGCGACTTTATGGAAATGTGTCCTGCTTGGATGGGAGACTTAGCAATTGACCCGGAGGACATGAGGTGATGTCTTGGATAAAGAAGGGTTGGAAGTTGCTTGTGAAACTATTAGGTTGGGTCTTTCTGTCAAGTGGCCTAGTCTTGAGTTCAATGTTAGGCTAGCGAGAGTTGGTAAACATAAGAGAGTCAATGTCGTTATGGGTAACAAACCTAGTAACGAAGGAACCATATCGTGTTTCTACATTACTTTACACCCTTCAACACTAAGCACAGCAAACATATCAAATACATTTAATCTAATCGTTAGTGAAGTTATGAAGCAAGTATACATTTTGGAAAATAGGGATTGATATGTCGTTCATTACTCTTGATTTTCCTCGTGAAGTGTTAGAGATTGCTTCCGATGGAAAGCAAGGTGGAAGATATTGTGTTAGAAACTGGGAAGAGTTAGAGCGATATTGGAAAGGTAAGAACGGTAGTGGTAATGTTTACTTTACTGCTTATGGATATCGTGCTACTAAGCCACCAAGAAACCATAGAGTGGATTATGATACACCGATTATCCGTCACTTCGTTATGGATTTTGACTGTAAAGATTTCAAGCAAAGAGGCGCTGATGTAGACTTTGCATTCATGCACGAACAGGTTAAAAGGCTACATCGTTTTTTATTATACGAGAACATCAAACACTATGTTTGGTTCAGTGGTGGTGGCTTTCATTTTTGGATTCCTCTTCGTGATACTCATACTCCGTCAGATGGGTATAGTGTAGCAAGAGTCAAAGAGGGTGGTAGAAAACTTATCACTCAGTGGCATAAGAAACTCAACTTGTCTTGTAACGACCCTACTGTAGCCTTTGATACATCGGGTATGATTCGCATTCCTAATTCATATAATAGTAAAAGAGGTTGCTGGAGTATCCCGATGGATAGTGACTCTATACTTAACTTAACTTATGACAAGATTATGGAGAAAGCACAAACACCAATTAGTGGTTATATCAAACTAGGTGAAAAGGAAATTCATATAACAGTTGCAGACCGCAAAAGTCCATTCAAGAAGACAGTAGAAAAGGTAGATGGTTTACCTGACATCACACTTGGTGACATTGTAGTTCTACCGTGTTTGGCTCAGTCAGCGTTAGGAGAAGGTAACCCTACGCACAAGGCTAGATTCCATTTAGCCTCGTACTTGGCTGCTAGATTTCGTTGGTTCTTTCCTCCCGAAGCAATAGCCAGTGAAATTAAAGCAGGTCATGTTGAAAGAATAGTTCGTGTTATAGAAGCACAGGGGTGGGTAGATTACAATCCTAGAATCACTCGTGAACAAGTAGAAAACATAGTTTACGGTGGTGCTGGTAATAATGGTTACTCAGCAGCATCATGCACTACACTTGAATATGATGGTTTGTGTCTTGGTAAATGCCGTTACTTTGACGGTAGTATAGGTGATTAAATGAGACATACAATACATGCTCGACAATGTAGTATTTGCGGGAAAGGATTAGGATGTCGCACTAGAAAAGCGACTACTATTTGTTTAACATGCATGAGCGATAGAGATAATTTACCGGAAGAATACTTCTGTAATGGTGTTACTGCAAAGGGTAAAAAATGTAGAGCAATAGCAAATGAATATTGTAACCATCATAAAAAGCAAGGTGAGAAAAAATGACAAAGCCTGACTTAATCATTGACTCTAATGAGCGTGGTGCTCTTTGTGAATCTATAGAACGAAGGGCTAAGAAGGAGGGGCTTAATGTAATCAGACAAACTTTGACTGTTGGTGATTATCTATTAGGTGGTGCATGTGTTGAAGCGAAGAGTGTTACTGATTTGTTTCAATCAAGTTACAGCGGTCATCTATGGAGACAACTCGATAATATGGATGCTAACTATGAGCGATTCTTTTTAGTCATACATGGGTCTATCGCTAAGTATGTTGCGTTTGCTAAAAAACAAGGTAGACATCTAACACACAGTAGAGTACAAAACGAACTAACTGGTACTATTGCTAGAATCATGGCTGACTTTGAATGTCAAGTTTTCTTTACGGCTAACATCAGTGAGGCTGCTATGTTCATCACTAAACTCCACAACAAGTTACACAAGCCCGCTAGTAAGCATGGTGCCCATGCTATTAGAAGAGTGTCTACTAACGATGTAAGAGTGGATATGTTGCTCACTATTCCGGGCGTGGGTGCTGAGTTAGCCGAGCGTTTACTTGACAAGTGCGGGAACTTAGAGGAGATGTGCTTCCCTGAGTCTCTTAAGCAGGTTAAAGGATTAGGTGATAAGAAAAGACAACTCATTGTAGAGACTTTGACGAGTGAAACACCTGTTCATATTGAGAGAAATGTTAGGCGGAAACGGGGTTTATAAAGCAGCATTATGAACCAAACATTTGAAGTTAGTATATAAAGTAGTAGAAGAGGAAGAGTCATGAGAGAAGTTACAGATTACCTTGCGGTAAAGAAGTACCCCTTCTTTGAAGGGTATGTAGAAAGGTTTGGTAGAACTAGTATCGACAATGAAATACCCGCTATGTTATCATTCTTCTACATTCAAGGACAGATAGCAGCACCGTTCATTCGTATACCTTGGGATGCTAGCCACCTAGACCCTCGTGTACATGTGTTTTGGATTCAACCATCGAGAACTGGTAAGTCAGTTGCATGGGAGTTTATAGGTGATGTACTGAAAGACTGTGGGTTAGAACAAGACATGTACACTTCAGGCTCAGATGCTGGTTTAATTGGTGGTGTTACTAATGAGACAGTCGTAGATGAGAACGGAAAGAAAGAGCAAGTATCCGTTCAAACAAAGGGTATGCTCGCTGGTCAAAAAGCATTGAACTTTGACGAAGGGAGTATCATTCTCAATCCCGGTAAGCACTCACAAGAGACTGTTCTCTATCTTCAATCAGCATGCAACCCAATTGGGAGTAACTCAAACATTCTTGTCAAACACTTGAGTGGTCGTCGTATTGAAACGGAGTCTCTTGTGTCACTGTGGATTACTACTTACCCACCTGCTGGGGTGAAAGAGTATGTTTTGACAAAGGGTATCTTTCAGCGTGTCCTTCTTTACTGGTCTGATTGGGATATGGATAGGCGTATGGGTGTGAGTATGAAGCGTATGGAACGAGCATTCACAAGTACACCTAAACAGAAATTATCCTATGATGAAATCATTGATTACTTCACTGGACTACAGAAGCGTCTTCGTGACCGTGTACTCAATCTAACAGAAGTATCATTCACTGAATGGGATGGTATGACTCGTGAAGAACAAGAGGACTTAGTTCAGTCAGTAATGCATGAGGTATTCACAGCAGATGAGTCATTCTATGTCGCTACTTACGATTTGGTAGAAGACTTGTATTCTCTCTTAGACGGACTTAACTTCGCAATAGGTAATGTCGTTGCATCATTCATACCTGCTATGGAGAATTACTCAGTTATTCTCGCTACACACATAGCCATGATGGATGAAAAGTGGGTCATTACTGGTGACCACTTAGACATGGCGAAGGAGATTATCTACGACCTGTTCAAGAATCTAATTCTATGGCTCGAAGGAGAAGTTGAAGTTGGTGCTAAGCAGAATGAAAAGGCTAATCATGCTAAGAATTGGAAGGCTGCTTACAATATAGTCTCACCTGTTGAGTTAGATAAGAAAGGCGAGGGGTGGCGTAAGAAGGCTGCTGTTATGAAACAGTATTGCCTTACTGAACAAATTACCCGACCCACTGCATTCAACCGTTTCTCTAAGTGGGCGGCACATTTATTCGATGTAGCAAAAGATGCACAGGTAGTTTATCTTCGTTTGAAAGAGGCTGATGTGTGAAGTTTCAAAAACTAGATACATGGTGGGTGAAATATGAGTGACATAATGGCATTAGATATAGAAACTGGAAACTACTCTTGGGAGATAGGCGGTTGGGATAAACATTCTTTGTTTGAACCGACTGTTGTAGCCACATGGGATGGTAACGACGGTCATGTATTTGCTAAAGAAGATGTAGAAATGGTTAACGCTTTTGTACACCCCCTACACCCACGCACACTTGGTGACCACTTACAGAAACATTTAGACAACGGTGGTAAGATACTCGGTCATAACATCCGTAAGTTTGACTTACCTGTTTTGAATGCAGCGTTAGACTGCTGGACTGCTGGTGAGTTGATTGGTAAGAGTGATAGTATCATTGATACCAAGATACTCATTGATAAAGCAGCATTAAGTGTGGGTAAAGTTCACACTACACTAGATACTCTCGCTCGTAGCACTCTTGATTTATCAAAGAGTATGCAAAGTAGTGACGCACCCGCAGCATGGCGGGAAGGTAAATATCTTGAGGTGGCCGACTACTGCCTCAAAGATTGTCAGTTGACCTATGACCTGTATAAGTACGGCGTAGACAACGGCATTGTAAAGAGCCGAAATATGGAGAATGGCTCTATAGTTGAAATTGAGGTAGATTGGAATGATTGAAAGTAACACGACACAAAGACTGAATATAGAAGCAGTAAAGCGAATCGCTGAAACTGTAAGAACGACCCTTGGGCCATTAGGTATGGACAAGATGATGGTAGACGGTGGTGGTAATGTCATCGTAACAAACGATGGTGCTACTATCCTAAGAGAAGTAGACACCGCACACCCTGCTGCTAAGATGGTAGTAGAAGTATCAAAGATGCAAGAATCTAATGCTTACGACGGAACTACGAGTACAGTAGTGCTTGCTAGTCAATTACTATCAAACTCCGAAGGGCTTTTTTCTAAGGGTCTACATCCAAATGTCATCAACAAAGGATATGCAGCAGCACGAAACATGGCTATCGAGTGTCTTGATGGTATGGAGTGTGTGAAGAATAAATATCACCAACAAAGTAAGGACTTTGATGCATACGAAGCAATTGCTAAAACAGCGATTACTGGTAAGTCACTTGAGTCATCCGAGGATAAAGTTGCTGAGTTGTGTGTAGAAACCATTGAAGCAGTAGGAGATGCTCGTGAAGTCAAAACACTCGCTGCTCCCGGTGGCTCTTTGTCTGACTCTTACCTGTTCCGTGGTGTAGTTCTCAATAAAGACTTCATTGGCGGTGGTGACGAATTTAACAACTGGGCTAACGAAGACGGAGTAGAAGTGCTACTCGTTAATGGTGGGCTGACAGAAACCAAAGGGAATGAGAATGTTTCAGTGCAAGTTCAAGATGCTAACTCATACAGCCAAGTTCAGGCTATGGGGCGAGACAAATTACTCTCTTCGGCTAAGGCTGTGGTTAGTAGCGGTGCTAATGTGCTAATATGTCGTGACGGAGTACATGATACGGCTATCGCTTATCTACGCAAACAAGGTATATCAGTAGTGCAGCGTGTTCCTGAGAGCACTATGCGCCGACTTGCTAATGAAGTAAGCGCTCCTATTCACATGTTCCCTGACGCAACATCTACAACGGGAACTGCTTTCATTAATAGAAACACATACAACGATATATCTTATCTGTTCTTACACTCACATAACAAAGAGGCAACACTCGTTTTATTCGGGGCTACTCAATCTACACTTGATGAAATCCAGCGTGGGTTTGATGATGCTCTTGGGGTTGTTTCACTGGTCAAGAATGGTGACTCTATGCGCTTTGGTGGAGGTGCTACTTACCTCGCTATCGCTGCACATCTAAGAGCGAATGCGAGTGAGATTGGTGGTCGTGCTCAAATGGCTATCGAAGCCTTTGCTGATGCACTTGAAATCATACCAGCGACTATCGCTGAGAATGCTGGGTATGACCCACTTGATACTGTCTTAGCGATGAGACATGCTCTACCCGAACCTTATGGGCCTGATGTAGAAAACGGAGGAGTTACACTCATGGCGGGAGTATATGAACCAGCATCACTTATTCGCAGTGCTATCAGTGGTGCTACAGAAGTCGCCAGCGCCATTCTACGCATTGATGATGTCATCGGGCGTAGAGGTGCTGAGTAAGATGGGGGCAGTTGTTACTCCTGAATGTCCATCTTGTGGATGCCATAAAAGAGGTGTGGTAAAGAGAATGTATTTGAGAAACAGGAATTCCAACGACGAATGGAGATATGTTTCGGTGGGTTTTCTTTGCACTATATGCAATCAAGCAATCTTAGATAATGAGTGATATGGGTAGACTGTTAGACAAACTCAAAGTAAAGTGTAGGGCTTGCTTACACGAACATATACCAAGAAGGCTGCAAGCACGCTACCTCGATGGTAAGC
>JGI24003J15210_10000037_pt1 | contig 49064 bp, 43 predicted proteins | sample LinPmetageLP28_FD_15210 | JGI IMG/M metagenome (IMG submission 15210)
GCTCCTAGTGCTTATCCCGATCCAATTTATGAAAGAGTAATGAATCATAAACGGGGCAATGTATTAATGGATGTCGCTGAAGCAACTAGACACGACAAAGGTGCACAACGTTATCTCCAGGAAGAGGTAACAAATTTTATTAAAAACCTGAGATATAGGAGAGATTAATATGGCTCATGCAATGGATGAACTATTAAACTCAAATACGCTCTCCGAAGAGGTTAGATCTTCGTTATCTGAAGCTTGGACAACCCAACTAACAGAAGCTCGTGAGGCAATCACAGCTGAACTTAGAGAAGAATTTGCAACTCGTTATGAAAATGACAAGTCGCAGATTGTTGAAGCGGCAGATAAAATGCTAAGTGATGTTATTGTAAAAGAACTCGAAGAGTTTAAAACAGATAAAGCACAAGTAGCTGAAGATCGTGTAGCTTACCGCAAGCATATGAAAGAACATGCAGTTGTTCTTGATAAGTTTGTAATGGAAGCACTTCGCAAAGAGATTAATGAACTTCGCGAAGATCGTAATGCTCAAGACAACAACATGGCTAAACTAGAAGGTTTTGTCATGGAGCAACTAACCAAAGAGCTCAATGAGTTTCATGAAGACAAACGCTCACTAGTTGAAGCAAAAGTCAAAATGATCAAAGAAGGCAAAGAAGTTATTAATCAAACTAAGCAGAACTTCGTTAGAACAGCCGCAGGTAAAGTTAATGGCATAATGGAAAAAACTATTAAGTCAGAACTTAACACATTACGTGAAGATATTCAAACAGCCAAAGAAAATACCTTTGGACGTAAGATTTTCGAAACGTATGCCGCTGAGTTTATGAGCAGTTATTTGAATGAAGGTACAGAAGTATCCAAACTTCAAAAAATTGTTGAAGGACTACAAAGTGAGATTGGTAATAAAGATAAAGCCATCGCTGAGAAAGAAGTATTAGTACAAGAGAGTGCAAAAGCCGCTCGTATTGCAAACGATACTGCCGAAAGAAAGCAAATTATGCAAGAAATGATGGCACCACTCAGCAGAGACCACAAAGAAATAATGAAAGCATTGCTTGAAAGTGTAAAAACAGACAAGCTACAAAATGCATTCAACAAGTATCTACCTTCAGTATTGAAGGAAGACGCTAAACCAAAGACCAATAAGAAGGTATTAAGTGAATCTTCAACAGAAATCACTGGAAACAAAGCAAACGAATCAGCATCAGCTGACGCAGATGCTAATATTGTTTACCTTCGAAAATTAGCCGGTATAAGTTAAGGAGACCTAAAATGGCAGACAATTTAATGGAAAATTGGGGTGCAACTAAAGACGCCCTAACAGACGGTCTTACTGGAACAAAAAAGCAAGTAATGGAATCAGTACTTGAAAACACTAAGCGCCACCTCACAGAGGCAGCCGGTGCTGGTGCAACAGGTGCAGGAAACATTGCAACCCTTAACAAGGTTATTCTTCCAGTGATCAGACGTGTTATGCCAACAGTGATCGCCAACGAAATCGTTGGTGTTCAGCCTATGACAGGGCCTGTTGGACAGATTCACACTCTACGTGTACGTTACGCAGAAACTTTTGATTCAGCAACAGCTGGTGACGAAGCATTGAGCCCATTTGCAATCGCAACTGGTTACTCAGGTAACGCAACTACAAACAGAGCAGACGCTACTTCAGTACTAGAAGGTACTGGCGGTAAGAAAATGTCAATTCAAGTGTTGAAACAAACAGTTGAAGCGAAAACCAGAAAGCTATCAGCTCGCTGGACATTTGAAGCGGCTCAAGACGCACAGTCAATGCATGGCTTGGACGTTGAAGCAGAAATTATGCAGGCACTAGCCCAAGAAATTACTGCTGAAATCGACCAAGAGATCATTGCTAGCTTAACATCACTTGCTGGTACAGCAACTGATACATATGCACAAGGTGCAGTGTCAGGTACTGCTACATTCGTAGGTGACGAGCATGCCGCTCTTGCAGTTCTTATTAACAAGAACGCAAACACTATCGCCGCAAGAACAAGACGTGGCGCTGGTAACTGGGCAGTTGTAAGCCCAACAGTACTAACAGTACTACAAAGTGCTACAACTTCAGCGTTCGCAAGATCAACTGAAGGCACATTTGAAGCACCAACAAATACTAAATTTGTAGGTACTTTGAACGGCACAATGAGAATTTATGTAAACCAGTATGCGGCTAATGATGACGTACTTGTTGGTTACAAAGGTGCAACAGAAACAGACGCCGCGGCGTTCTATTGCCCATACATTCCGTTGATGTCAAGTGGTACAGTGCTTGATCCGTCAAGCTTCGAGCCAGTAGTTAGCTTCATGACACGTTATGGTTATGTAGAACTAAGCAACCAAGCAAGTTCACTTGGTAATGCCGCTGACTATCTAGCTAAAGTTGCTGTTACTAGCGGTCAACTTGCATTTACCTAATAGGTATTTCGACAAAAATAGAACAGGGCCCAAGTGGCCCTGTTCTTATGACTGCTACTCTTGCGAATAAATAAGTTTAGCAGGAGATATAATGGCAGAATTTCATTATCATTTAGGTACACACACCAAAGAACAATATGATGCATTAGATATTAGTTTGCGTGATGCTGATGATCCTACTTATGTAGCAAGAGAAGTAGAGCAAACTGATGACATACTACACAGTCCTACAAGAGGTGTATTTTGGTTAAGTGAGGAAGAAGCGGCAGAATTAGAAAAAGATCCGCAAATTGAATTTATACACAAAGACCCAGATCGAAATCCAGATGATTACCCTCAGCCTCCTGAAGATGAATTGCATTGTGAGATCACGGATACATATAGATATAACGAACCAGTTAAACACAGGAATCAATTTGCTAGTTCTGCTGATTTTCCAACAAATCCTACTAGTGATGATTTGCGTAGATGTGGATATCAGTTGTTGAGAATAACAAGAGAAAATGGACCTAAACCAAAAAGAGATATATGGTCAAGTGATGCTTTAACAGTAACAGCTAATATTAAAAAATATGGAACAGGTAAGGATGTTGATGTTATCTGCATGGATAATGGTTCTTGGATAGGTCATATAGAATTTATTAATAATAGACCAACAGGTGAATCACCAACAGACTATATAGGTGGAAATGTACTACCGGGTAACGGTATATGTGATTGTTTAGATTTGGTTTTTGATAGTCCTTATTATATTGATCCGGACTGGTTTAATGCCGCAGGTAGCAGAACAGAAACTAGATGGGATGGAACTACAGTGCCAACAGAAACTGCGGCTAGAGATTGGTGGGGAAGCACTAGTAATAGAAGTGCTGGATTTTCTAGTTATGGAACAGTTTCAATACAAACATCATATACAAGATTAAGAGCAGTAGGAGACTTTAACACACTTACATACAGCGGAACACATGGTACTCAATGTGCTAGTCAGATATTTGGCAGAACACACGGCTGGGCATATAATGCTAATAAATGGATTATCGACGGATATAGTGGATACGGACTTGGACTTACAAAAGTATGGGACGTTCAAAAAATATTCCATCAAGCAAAGCCAACTAATTCAAAATATGGAACTAAAGATCCTACAGTTAGTTCAAACAGTTGGGGATATAGAGCAACACCTAGTTCGAGTGGTTATGGGTTTCATAGAACAACAGCAGGAATAAACTATACGTCAGACAGTAACAAACCACAGTTTATGCGTTATGTAGGTGACACAGGCGATAGCGGAAGAATGAAAAGTGAGTTTTTACCGTCTAGCATAAATGTATCTGCTAAAGAAATGACAGATGCTGGTGTTATTACAGTATGTGCGGCAGGTAATAGTAATCAAAAACAAACCAAATATAATCATCCAGACTATGATAATTATTGGCATACTAGCAGTTCAGGACATTTTGGTGATGGCATCAATGTAACTCAGTTTGGATATCAAGTTATGCCAACAACTAATAGACCAGGATTTCCACAAGATGCTGGAGCATACTTTGACGATGCTATAACATATAACATTAGTGTAGGTAACAATGGATCTGGCGCCTATACTATGACAGGAACAGATAGAAACGGATCAGTAAGTGGAAGCAATCCGACTATTACTATTAATAGAGGTGATACTGTAAACTTTAATGTAAATGCTAGCGGACATCCTTTTTACATTAAAACTTCGGGAGCCGGCACAGGAACTGGGGATCAAGTGCAATATCCTACTGCTTCCGGACAAGGAGCACAAAGCGGTACAGTGACATGGTCTCCTACTCAACGAACACCATCGACTACAGGCGGAATAAGTTTTAAATATATTTGTCAATACCATAGTGCAATGACAGGAACTATTAATGTAGCGAGCGGCAGTAGAGCAAGAGCAACAATTAATGTTGGTTGTTTAGATGATCAGTATGCTAGTAGTACAAAAGAAAGAAAAGTCAATTACAGTGATATGGGAAATGAAATAGACTTGTTTTCACCAGGAGATGGTAGTTTAGCCGCAACAAGAGGAACATATGGTACAAATCTTCCTAGATATGATGATACATATGTTAGTAAAAGTGGTGGAACAAATTGGGCAGATTCACAAACCGGTTCACCTACTCAAAGTAGAGATACTAGATTTAGCGGCACTAGTGCGGCATGTCCTATAGCGGCTGGATTAATTTGTACTATTTTGGAATTCAATAGAAGTTGGACACATACAGATGTTAAAACATGGCTTGCAACACTACAGAATCAAGATACTACAAATGATTTTTATGATGGTGTAGAAGATACTGGTGCTACAGATAACGGACACGGTGATTATAATAAACTTCAAGGTGCTACAGCTAGAGTAATTTATCAAGGTGGAACTTATAGTCATACCACCAAAGAAATAACACCAGTCAATGTTACTTTGGAGAGTGGTATCGAATTGAGTGGTAGTTTGGATATTCAAAGAGATTGACAAATCTAAGAAGTGTGTTACATTAAATTATGAGTAATCTTAAAAAACTAACTTGGGAACATCACAAAAATGCCGAAAGGCAAGACTTTGTGAAAGAACTAATGGGAGGCATTAGTGCTGAACGCTATTGCGAATTCTTACACAATCAACACCCTCAATATAATTTACTAGAACAATTTGCACGACTACAAAGATTAACTGACATAATTGTAGCACCTAAAATATATCAAGATATACTTGAGCTTGAACAACAATTTGATGACTATAGACCTATAATACATCCTGTTGTAAAAGAATATATGGATCATATTATGAGTATAAAAGATGATCCCAATAAACTTATGGCACATATATATGTGCGTCATATGGGAGATCTAAGTGGTGGTCAAATGATTGCTAAAAAAATCCCAGGAGCAGGTACTATGTATCAATTCGATGATGATGTAGATGTACTCAAAGACAAAATTCGTACAAGATTAGATGATAGTATGGCAGACGAAGCAAAAATTTGTTTTGATTTTGCAACACAGCTTTTTACGGAAATGATGATCTCAAACAACTAAATATATAAAACAGTTGTGAGAGACATATATGGCATTAAATTTAGATCATCAACAAGAAAGAATCACCACAAGTAGCGGCGGCACTTTAACTATCAATACAAATGGTAGTATACGAATACCTGTAGGCAATACTGCTCAACGACCAGGTACAGCCGCTACTGGACAAATACGTTTTAATTCACAACTTAATAGATTTGAAGGCTACAATGGAGCCGCTTGGAAAAATATTGGCGGTGTTATTGACGCAGATCAAGACACATATATTGAAGTTGATAATCCACTAGACAATGATACTATAAAGTTTTTTACAGACGGAACTGAACGTGTTAGTATTGATAATACTGGCAAACTTACCATTGAAGGTGATGCAGAAATCAAAGGTAATTTAGTACTAGGCGGAAACATTACACTGGGAGATGCCGACACAGATGGCATCAATATTAATTCAGAATTCAACAATAGCTTAATACCAAATGTTACAGATAGTTATGATTTAGGTAGCTCTACAAAATTATGGAAAAATATATTTTTATCAGGAACATTTGATAACAGTACAAATACAGGTTCTTTAATTTTACCACAAGGAACAACTGCACAACGTCCAGGTACTGCACAAATTGGTATGTTACGTTTTAGTACAACTACTAGTAAAGCAGAAATATATGATGGAACTGCATGGGTAGAAGTAGGCGGCGGCAGTGCTAGTGATGTTTTCAAAACTATTAAAGTAAGTGGCTCAGCAGATGTAGTCGCAGATGGAGACAGTGACGAACTTACACTTGTAGCTGGTACTGGAATTGCTATTTCAACAAATGCCGCAACAGACGAAATTACAATCTCGACAGTAGGCGGTGGCGGCGGATCTGCACAAAACTTGTTTGATAAAATTGCAGTAAGTGGTCAAAATAATATTATTGCTGATAATGTAGCAGATACACTTACTTTTCAAGCAGGTAATGGTATGACAATTACTACAGATCCTAATAATGATTTGGTAAGATTTGATGTAAGTGTAAGTGGTTATGATGATGCCGCAGTTGATACACATTTAAATGTTGCGACAGCCGCAACTGGAGAAGTACTCAGTTGGGACGGTACAGATTATGATTGGGTAAGCAATGCTGGATATACTAATTCAGATGTTGACACTCATTTAAATCGTAGTAGTGCTACAACAGGACAAGCACTTATATATGATGGCGTAGACTATGCATGGAGTGCCGTTGGTGGACAAATTACAGTACAAGATGAAGGAACAGACTTATCAACATCAGCTTCAACACTTAATTTTGTAGGCTTAGGTGTTACAGCAACAGGCACAGGTGCAAGTAAAACTATAACAATCAATGGCGGCGGCAGTGGCGATGCTATTATCGATGCTGATAACAATACCTTTGTAAAGGTAGAAGCCTCTCCAGATGAAAATAAAATAAGATTTAGTACAGCAGGTGCAGATAGAGCAATGATAGACTCTAACGGAGACTTTATCATTGGTGATCCTAACGGTTCAAGTTTTTATAAACTACCACCTACAAGAGGTACAGCCGGACAAGTACCAGTAGCAGGTGCGAATGGTATTGTAACATTTCAAACCATTGCTAGTGGTAGCGGAACAGCATTTTATCAAAACAATGCACCAACAATAGGTGTTAATGCAGGTGACCTTTGGTTTGATACAGGTTTTACTGCTGAACTTTATGTATACACAGGCGGTGAATGGGTATCTGTTGTTAGTGGTGCTGACACAGGCTTTATTCCAGTAAACTTTACTGCAAATGGATCCACACAAGCATTTGATGCAAATGTAGGTGATGGTACTGTTAGTATGGTATTTTTAAACGGTGTATTAATGCAGAGAACAAATGACTATGCTGAAACAGGCGGTGTAGTAACTTTTGTGGGAACACCTAGCAACGGTGATCAAATTGATATTATTGTTACTGGAGAAATAATTGCTATTACACTTCCACAACTAGGATTAACAAACCATACATTAATTACTGTTGATGCATCAGGTAACTTACAAGCTAATAGTTTTCTCTATACACCAAGTACACCTAGTGACTGGAGCGGCACTGCTCCAACAACTATTGAATCAGCAATTGATAGACTAGCTACACTTGTAAAAACACTAAACAGTGGTACAGGAGCATAATGTAATAACATGGCAATAAACTTTCCTTCAAATCCAGTTAACGGACAAACATTCATAGCACTAGGCAGAGGTTGGCAGTACAATTCATCTGCTACCGCTTGGGAAGCAATGATTCGTGTGAACACTGCATTTGATAGTGATGATATTCCTGAAGGTACAACAAATCTCTATCAGAACCCTGAAAACATTCAAGATGAAGTAAACAACTTATTAGTAGCTGGCACAAATATCACACTCACATACAATGATGTAGCTAATAGTCTTACCATTGATAGTACTGGTGGTGGCGGAGGCGGAGCAACAGCTCTTGAAGATTTAACAAACGTAAGTACAACTTCACCAAACACTGGACAAGTTCTCAAGTGGGCTGGTACAGAATGGGCACCAGCCGCAGATGCAACTGGCGGCGGCGGATCAGGTATTGCACTAACAGATCTGAGTGTTGGCGCTGAAGGTACTGCAAGTGGTGACGGTGATGTTTCTTACAATAACGTAACAGGTGTGTTTACATATACACCACCTGATACGTCAAGTTTCTTAACAAGTGTACCAGCACAATCATTTGCAAGTTTAACAGGTAAACCAACTACAATAGCAGGTTATGGTATCACAGACGGATTACAATTAGGTACAAGTAGCACAACTGCTCTTGCAGGTAATACTGCTTTGTTTGATGGTGCATACAATAGTTTAACAGGCAAGCCAACATTGTTCAATGGAGCATTTAGCTCATTAACAGGTAAACCTACTACAATCAGTGGTTATGGAATCACAGACGCCGCTACACAATATACCAACAGTAATGTTGATACACATCTAAATCAAAGTAATCCAACAAGTGGATATGTGCTTTCTTGGAGCGGCACAGATTACGCATGGGTAGCACAGTCGGGCGGCATGTCAGATATTGTAGAAGACACTACGCCACAACTAGGTGGCGACTTAGACACTAATGGTAATCATATTAACTTTGGTGATGGCAACAGAGCCAAATTTGGTACAGGCTCTGACATGCAAATATATCACAGTGGAGTAGATAGTATTATTGAGGATACAGGAACAGGTAGCGTTTTTATTCGTTCAGGTACAACATATATTCAAAATGCCGCAGGTACTAAAACAAGTATACAAACTAATTCTGGTGCAGGGCAAACATTATATTATAACAACAATCCAGTATTTGTTACAAGTACTGATGGCATAGATATTACCGGTAATGTAAATTTAGATAGTGGAGCAATTAGATATACTTTTAATGTTTCGTCTAGTGGAGCAAGTGCATATGTTTTCAATGACACTGCACAAGTATATTTTCCATCAAATGCAAACAATCCTACATTGTATTTAAAAAGAGGAGACATCTACAAATTTTCAGTAAATGCAAGTGGACATCCTTTTTATATTAAAACAGTAGCAGGAGCAGGAACCACTAATCAGTATACTAGCGGAGTTTCAGGTAATGGAACTCAAGTTGGGGATATTACATTTAAAGTTCCAATGGATGCACCTGATACACTTTACTATCAATGTTCTGCTCATAGTTCTATGGTCGGAACCATTAATATTATGGGTGCTGGAGGCGGCGGCGGAAGTACTGGTGATATTAGTTTCAGTGGTAGTACATTATCGAGTAGTGGTAACACAATCACACTAGATGACAATGTAACAGTAAGTGGTACACTAACTAGCACTCAATCTGGATCTCCAATAATTACCAGTGCAACTAATATTACACTGCAAGCCGCATCTAGCGGTAGAGTAAGCATAAATCAAAGTCCATTGAGATTATATAATGTATCAACAATAAGTAGAAATTCAATAACAGCCGCAGATGGTGATATGATTTATAATGCCACTACAAACAAAGCTCAAGTTTTTGCTAATGGTAGCTGGGTAGATTTACATTGATAGAAAGAGAGAGTGACAATGCCAACAAGTAAGAATTTTGAATTAGGTAGTTTTGCAGGAAATGTTGATCACGATCCTAGTACCGGTGATACAACCATTGCTAATAATATTATTATAACAGGAGAATTAAGAGGCCCGTCAATAATGGTATTAGATCCTGCCGCTATAGGCGATGCAACCGGTTTATTACAAATCAAGGGTAACTTACAAGTTGATGGTACAACCACCACTATAAATAGTACCCAATTAGACGTAGATGACCTTAATATTACTATAGCTAGTGGTGCGGCTAATGCCGCCGCGGCTGACGGTGCAGGACTCACAGTAGATGGAGCAAGTGCTACGTTTACATACGATAGTACCGGCGACGAATGGCAGATGAACAAGCCATTGAATGCTACTATTAGAAATATGAGTATTGATCATTTAATTGATGTTGATACAACTACAAATGCTCCTACAAATGGACAAACTATTGTATGGGACGGCGCTAAATTTGTGCCTGGGGATAGCTTCAGTCAAGCAGACTTTAATACAGCTTTTGGTGCTAAAAATGTTGGAGATTTAAATGATGTCGACACAACTGGTGTAGCAGATGGACAAGTCCTAATATATAGTTTAGCAAATAGCAGATTTGAACCTGGAACCGTTAGCGGTGGTGGTGGAGGCGGAAGCGGTTTGTTTGCCTTACTAGATTTTTAATAAATAACTATAACAGACAAGGAAGAATATGGCTTCATTTACGACATATAAAACAGCAACTATCAACACTACTACAGGTACAACTTTAGTTACTTGTGGTGCTGGACAACACTTTTTACACAGTGCATATATCACAAATACTGAAGGCAGTGCATTACCTATTACATTAGAAATAGTACATGCTGATACAACTGTGACGCATGTTGCTCACAAGTTGAAAGTTTTTCCTAATGAAACAGTGGACTTGGTATCTCAAAATAAAATATACTTACTAAGTGGAGATGCCTTAAAAGTTAAAGCAGACAGAGCGAGTGCTTTTACTGTAACAGTCAGCTTATTAGACCAGGCGATATAAAATGACAATAAACAATTCAAGAACAGACAGTACAGGCGGAATATACGAAGGAACACAATACGGAGATAAAACATTTTATGGTTTTAAATTAAACAATCTTACTGGAGACTTGACAGTCGAAGTTATAGATGCAAATGATACAGATCCTATTGTTCTTCCGGATACTATATATTCTGAGATAGTAGGCCCAAGTGATTACAAACAATGGTTTTGGAGTATTGACGCTATAGAATTTGACATTGATAATAAAGGTCATTTAAGGATGAAGTTTTTATCATGAACACTGGCATAAATATAATTAGTAAAATTAAAGACAGGACGCAATAAATGGCTACAATTTTAGACCTTGGAAAACTTAGATTTCATTTTGCAGGCACCTACAATGCCGCAACTGAATATGAAATGAACGACATCGTCAAGTACGGTGGTAACGTTTATGTATATGCTAACGTAGTTAAAACAACAGGTAACATACCAACTGATATAGCATATTGGACACTTATGATAGAAGGGTTCAAATTTAGAGATGTTTGGGCAACTGCAACACAATATAGAGTCGGAGACGGCGTAACACATGGTGGTAAAGTATATATTTGTATTTTAGACAGCCAAGGTCATACACCACCTAATGCAGTTTACTGGAGCCAATTTGCAGATGGTTTACAATGGGAAGGTACATACGGTAACTCCCTTGCATACCAAAGAAATGATCTTGTCAAGTACGGTTCACAGGTCTATATTGCAAAACAAGACACAACCGGAAACCTACCAACTGACAATGTATATTGGGATCAGTTTGTAGAAGGTATTAGTGCAGAAGGTGTTTACAATGCAGGAACAGCATATGTTCCAGGAGACTTAGTTGCTTATGGTGCTAACATTTATAAATGTATTCAGAATAGTACAAGCAACACTCCTACCAATGTATCTTATTGGGAATTATTCACTACAGGAAATAAATTTAGAGGTATATGGACAAGTGCAACACCATACTTAATTGGAGAAACAATTAGATACGGTGGTAATGTTTATAAAGCAAAACAAGACAACGTTAATAAACAACCAGATCTTAATCTAAGTGACTGGGAAGAATTTAGTACAGGTGTAAACAGTAGAGGCGACTGGGCAACAGCCGTTTCTTATGGTATCAACGATGTTGCAGTATATGGTGGTAATACATATATTGTTCTTATTGGACACACGTCAGGAACTTTTGCAACTGATTTAGCCTCAGGTAAATGGCAGAAATTTAATAGTGGTATCCGTTACATGGGTAACTGGACTACTGGTACAGCATACTTAAAAGATGATATTGTTAAGAGTAGTGTTAGTACATATATTTGTTTAATAGATCACACAGCTGGTGCAGACTTCTTTATTGATTTGAACACAAATAATTATTGGGAAGAGTTTGTTGCAGGTGCTAGTTATGTGCTTCCAAATACAGCAGGTAATGCAGGTAAGTATCTACAAACACCAGATGGTGCAACATACAGTTGGCAGTTTAGTGGTGCTAACGATAAGATTTTTTATGTAGCAGAAGACTCAACTAGTAGTGCTGATGATGTAAATCACGGTGCGGCAATTGACTATGCGTTTGCAAGTTTGAGATATGCATGTGATTATATTACTGCTGATGTTACAAACAGAACACCAGCTACGATTTTTATCAAAGACGGAACTTACAGCGAAGTTCTTCCAATTCATATTCCACCAGATGTAACTATTGTTGGTGATGGACAGCGTAACTGTATTATTCAACCAGCCGCTGGTAATGGAGATAATGGTATACCTAACGCAGAAGAAACAATGTTTTATGTGAATACAGGTACAATGATTGAAGGTGTAAATCTTAAAGGATTAACAGGTTTCTCTATTGGTACTCCGGGAGACCCGACATCTGCAACAGTTAAAGGTTGTTATTTTAGACTAGAACCAGGTTCTACAATACTTAAATCACCTTACATCAAAGAATCAAGTGCGTTCTCAACTGGAGGCGTGGGTGCTATTGTTGATGGATCGGTTGTTGCCGCAGGCACAGCGGGTAGTATGGTGTTTCACACATTTACACAAGTACATGATGGCGGTATGGGTTTTTGGGTTAAAGATAATGGATTAAGTGAGATTGTTTCATGCTTTACTTATTATAATGATTATGGATATGCCACAACAGGCGGCGGTAAGATTCGTGCATTGAATGGAAACAACAGTTATGGATTATATGGAGCAATTAGTGCAGGATTTGATTCAAATGAAAAACCAGCAGATGGTTATTTCTACGGAGATACAGTAACATATAATGCTACTACACTTAATACATCTGAAGGATTTACAGTTAATGATATACTAACTTTTGGCGGTGCTGATACAACGGGTGTGATTACTGCACTATCGAATACACAGCAAATGACACTTACTACACAGTTAGATGCTACAGTAACAGCTATAACAGCGGCTAATCCAGGCGTAGTCACAGCGACAGCTCATGGATTTACTACAGGAGATAGTATTAGTTTTGCAAGTGTTGTAGGTATGACAGAAGTTAACGGAAACAGCTATACAGCCACAGTTGTAGATGCAGACACATTTAGCATTGTTGACACTACTACATTTACAGCATACACTAGCGGTGGCACAGCAACCAAAGGCGGACCACATGGACTAGCTGAAGGTGATGCAATTACTTTTACAGGTGTTACTCCTAATGCATGGCAAAAAACACTGGGCAGTCATGGTACAGCAAATATGTACAATAGAACATGGTATGCAGATGTTGTGGACACAACAAACTTTAGAGTATGTTCAAATACAGATATGACAAACTATGTGGATAGTAGATCAATTAATGGTTGGGGTATTGTTACTGAAACAATCAGTGATGCTACAAGAAGTAATCCTGTTATTCTAACAATAACAGGACACAGTTACACTAACGGGCAACTTATCCAAGCAGTAAGTGGTGTTGTAGGTATGACACAACTTAACGGCAACGACTATTATGCAAACAACGTAACAGCAACCACAGTAGAACTATACAGTGATGCTGGACTTACTACTACAGTTGATGGTACTGGATTTAGTGCTTATACAAGTGGTGGTATTGCTGAAAGAGTGTTGACAGGTACTGCATTAACAGGAGCAGGATTTACAAAATATGTAAACACTCAAGCTACAGTTGCAAATATTCAAACTAACATACAACCAGCAGTTAATCACAGATTAGTTATTAACAAAATTAAAAGAGGATATACAGGACATACTTATAAAGTAAGCGTACAAAATACAGGCGAAGGTAACAGATATGCTTTCGATGGTGAAGAATTAGGTTCATTTGAACTGGACACAAAACATAGACTATATATCTTTGAACAGAATGATCTAACAAATAATGGACATCCACTTTACTTTAGTGAAACACAAGACGGAGCACATAATGGCGGAACAGAATATAGTACTGCCAAAGATGCCGCGACAGGACTTACAGGTGATGCTGTTGAATATTACTTAGATGGCGTTAAACAAGCGTCACTAGCAAACTATAACACAGGGTTTAATGCCGCAACTAGTAGAGAAGTTTGGGTTGTAGGCGCTGTGCCAACAGGTGGCAAATTATACTCAGTATGTCTCAACCACTCAGGAATGGGCGGAGGAAGTGGATATACTGTAACAGATGCAACATATGACGCCTCAAATGGGATTTTAGTAGCTACTATTGGAACACACAGTTTAGCAATAGGACATAATGTTGAAATTGCACAAGATAGTATTGTATTTACTTGTACTCAGGATTCAAATGCAACAAATCATCCATATCCAAGAAGTACAGACCCTGCTAAAGCAAAAGTATTTGTAAAAATTATTGCAAAAACAGCAACAACAATTACAGTAAATGTTGGAGCTTCACCTAGTGGACAACAATATGCACACACATTTGTAAGTGCAGTAGCTAATAGTATTAATACGCCTGCAAGCAATAAACCAACTATTGTATACAGAACTGCTACACAACATAGTACAGCTGTCGCTTATTGGGAAAGATACAGTGGACCTTACAACACATCAACTACTGTTGGTAATGCAGTTACTATCACAGCACAAGACGGACAGTTTGCAACAACTGCCTCTGCTGAAGCAAACTTAGGTCAACATGGATTTAGTTTAGTTCTTGCAGGACTATCAGAAGAACCAAGACCAGGTGCTAGTATACAGTTTACAACCGGTCCAACATATAATCCAGATGATAATGTAGATTTAACTAGAACACTAAACACTGGTGCAGACGGAGTAAGTTATATTATTACTGGGGTATCAGGGTACACACCGAGCAATGATCCTACAGTACTAAGCACATGTACAGTTACTCTTGCTACTGAAAAACCAAAAACTAGTGATACTTATTATGGACAAAAGTTTAACATCAGATATAGATATAGTCAAACACGATTAACCGGTCACGACTTTTTGAGTATTGGTACTGGCGGCAGAGCTTCAACTAACTATCCAGGAGAACCAACACAAGCGGCTTCACAAGGTAACGAAGTTACAGAGACCTATCCAGGTCGTGTTTACTTTGTAAGTACAGACCAAGATGGTAACTTTAGAGTTGGTAACTATTTTAGGGTTGACCAATCAACTGGTAGAGCTACATTGGATGCTAGTGCATTTGACCTAGCAGGTCTTACAAGTTTGAGACTTGGTAGTATTGGTGCACAGTTAGGTGAATCAATTAACGAATTTAGCAGTGACAACACACTTAGTGGTAACAGCAATACAGCGGTCCCAACAGAGCAAGCGGTTAAGGGTTATGTTGATACAAAAACTGATACAGCAATCGCGGCGGCTAACAATGCACTATTGACCAAAGCATTTAACAGTACTAATACTACTAGAAATTCTACTGGACAACTGACTGGTGCTAAAAATGAAAGTGTAACATATTCTAATATTGTATACACAGGAAACAATATTACAGCTTATAGAGAAACTTCTAGTAACGGAACAATTAAAGACGTAGCAGTAACTTATGATTCATCAGGTAAGGCGACTGTAGTTACTTCGACTTAGGATCGTAATAAATATAAAGAACAGGAAGATTAGAAAAAATGGCAGACGTACTACTACATAACACATTAATAGATCAGGCAGACGCACATAAAGCGGCTTCTTCTAATATAGGCTACGAAGGTATACTAGGAAAGACACTTCGTGAGCGTGTTAAAGAAATTATCAATGCTAACCAAACAACCACTGCTCCTTATTACACATCAGGCGGCAGTGGCGGCGCCCGATATATTTGTGACTTGTCAGATGCATGTAAAATGATGTGGTGTACTTGTAACTTTGCAGGAAGTGGAACTTCCTGCACTAGTCAATGTTCGGCAGATGGCGATAATGTGTGGACGGATCAAAGTGTATTAAGTTCAAGTGTCTCTGAATTGACAATGGCACAAATGAGAGCCGCCATATTGACTTTAGACACAGAAGGTACGTTAACTAAAGTTTATGATACTTCAACCACACAAGTTGAAAAAGATATATTTGCGGCTTACATCAGTGCAAGACGCGATTATGTTGCGGATTCTACTATTCTGCCAAACTGGTATAATACACCAGTTGGTGCTGGCGGTGCCGGAGAAACACAAGGCAAAAGAATGAGTGAAACAAACTTTTTAAAAGTTTGTGCTAGTAACTGGAAATACGGATACGGACCTGCTACTTGCACATGGACTGTACCCGCTGACACAATTTGTGCAAAATTTCAAGTTTGGGGAGCAGGTATTGGTACTAATAGTGCATGTTGCTGTGGCGGAAATCAGTTTGGTGCAACAGGTGCATACAGTGAAATGACAATTAAAGTTACACCAGGCGATACATACACAGTATGTGCTGGATGTACTTGTAGTAGATATTGTTGTTCAAACAGTCCACCAGGCGAAGGTTGTGCTAGTGGTGTACAAGGTAATGGTATTTGTTGTTTAAACGCAGACGGCGCACATTGTTATAATGGTAACTGTTACGAAATGAATAGATATAGAGTTGGTTGTAGTGGATTTCCGGGCGGTGAATGTAGAAGATTTCAAAATCCATACTGTACAACTTCAGGGCCATGTTATTGTAATTACAGCGAATATTGTTATGAAAACAGTTGCGCCACTTGTGGTGTTGTACCAGTATATCCAGGTTGTTGTTGGATTAGATGGTGTAGTTGTGCAACTACAGCATGTGATATCTCAGGCAAGACTGGTCCTTGTAGAGGACACTTCGGAATACATGGCGGAGGTTGTTTAGAAACAAACAATTATGGTTGGCACAGTAGACCACCAGTTATAAACGCCGATACCGGAGGTATGCTGAACAGAAGTTGTGGTTGCAATATACAAACATTTAGCAGTGGAACCTGTTGTGGAGGTTGTAGTTATAGAGATTACGGATCACATCCAGGACAAGGCGGACATGGAACACACATGATGGGCGGAGCTACTAACCACCAAGGTGATACCGGAAGATCAGGATTGGTTCAAATATCATGGATCAAATCTTAATAAGGAATAAAGTTAAAGGAATGGACAAAAAATGGCAGACTTAATAGTACAAAATGCATCTGAAAAAGTTAAAAACGCTATTGCGGCGGCATCTGCAAATATAAATTATGCAGATATACTAGGAATGAGTCTGGAAGCATACTTGAAACAGCATATGGAAGCAAACGCTACCGATGGACCATATACTGCAGGTGCTAGTAGCTCAGCATTTTATCTATGTGATTTGTCAGATAAATGTTTAATATCCGGGTGTCAGTGTTCTTATGCAGGCAGTGGTCAAAACTGTACTTGTACATATCAAACCACCAGTGTATGGAACGGCGGCAACGTATTAGCGGGAGGCTCAGTCACAATTACTCCAAGTGATATTAGAACAAAATTTAATACTCAATCACCTAAAATACTTACTAAAATTCATGAAATAAACACCACAGATGTGCAACTAGCGTACTATTATACATGGTTAAGTTTAAAAGATGATTTTGTAACTGATGCAAATACCGATGTTTTAACTAATTGGTACGGAATCGGTGGAAGCGGATCGAATGTGCAAGGTAAAAGACTAAGCGATTCAAACTATCTAAAAGTTTGTGACAGCAGTTGGAAATATGGACATGGACCTGCTACTTGCACATGGACCGTGCCAGCCGGTGCTACAACTGCAAAATTCCAAGCATGGGGTGCTGGTAAAGGAACTAATCCAGCTTGTTGCTGTGGCGGTGCTCCATTCGGAGTAACTGGTTCATATAGTGAAATAGTAATTAAAGTTACAGCAGGTGATACATACACGGTATGTGCTGGATGTAGTTGTAGTAAATATTGTTGTTCAAATGATGAACCAGGTAGAGGTTGTGCTAGTGGCGTAACCGGACCGGGTATTTGTTGTTTAAACGCAGATGGTGCCCACCAAAATGGTGGTAACTGTGGTGCTCTAAATTCTGTTCGTGTAAACATTGGCTCGGGAGGTAACTGTAGAAGATATCAACAACCATGGTGTACAGATTCAGGACCGTGTTGGTGTAGTTACGGCGAGTATTGTTTTGACAATAGTTGTGCAACTTGTGGACAAGTTCCAGTAGCCCCTGATTGTTGTAACCACAACTATTGTAGTTGTGCAACCACAGCTTGTAAAATTGTAGATGGCGTATGTTATGGACATAGAGGTATTGTTGGCGGTGGGTGTTTAGATACAAATAATTATGGTTGGCATGCTCGTCCACCAATTATTAACTCTGACGACGGATCACATTGGGATTGTACTCAAGGTTGTTACTGTGGAAGTTTCTCTAGTAACTGTTGTTGTGGAGGCTGTCAAGGCAAAGACTGGGATTGGCATCCGGGTCATGGCGGATCTTATACACATACAATGGGCGGTAACAATACACATAAAGCTGATACCGGCAGAGCTGGAATGGTACAGATCTCATGGACATAAATATAAGTAGAACAAACAATATTAATATTGTAAAAGGATTGAAATAAAATGGCAGATATTGAACAAGAATACACTTTTAAAATTCCGGATGAAATGTTCATTAACGACTTTTCCGGAAACAAAACACATACCTTTACTTACAAAGGTCCTGATGTAATAAAAATTACATTACCCGACGACGGCAATGGATATGCATCGGCTTATACACAGCAATTAGATGGTCCTGTATATGACAATGAGAAAACTTATGACTTAGATTTAACTGATTCAGCAAATGCAAAATTCTTTCCTATTGCGGATTTGCTATGGGGTCGTGAATATGACTTAGAAGCAACGTTTACTGAAGTAACACTAGCAGATGGTACAAAATATCAAGAACATAATAACTTTACCATCCATGATATTTATTGGAAACCTTTGTGTCATATTAAAGAAGATGGAACTTTTGACAAGTGGATCTTAGATAGTGATGGAGAACCTGTTTTAGTAATGTTTGAAAGAGATACACTGAGTCCAAAAATGAGAACTTATCTTGCTAAGGCTGATATGTTTATTGAAATTTTAGATCAATTTACACTAGCAGATGCTGAAGAAACGTTGTTAACAGCTTATAAGACAGCAGTAGAAACATACAGAAGTAAAGTAGCAACGCCTTGGAAATATGCAGGTCAAAATCCATTTGATTTAGAAGCACCTAAGATTCCAATGGATCTGATTACTAGACATAATGCTATTAAATCGGCTGGATTAGATGCTATGCTAGGCTCTGATCCTAACGCATCACCTGTTGAATAATCTAAATTAATTGTTGACAAACCTACTGTTAGTGCTATATACTAACAGTAGTATAAATTATTGTATTGAACAAATACGGAGTTTCTTTTGAAAAAATCATTCTTTATTAACGGCGGCGCAGGGCGAGTACTGTGTGCGATACCTGCCCTCGAACATTATAAAAAACATGTTGATCCTGATGTAGTTATTATTGCAGAAGCATGGCATGAATTATTCCTTACTAGTGCATCATTGAGGAACAGTGTTTATCCAATGGGACACAAAGGATTGTTTCAAGATAAACTAATAGATACAGAGATGATTAGTCCTGAACCTTATAGGCTAAATGCATATTTTAATCAAAAGTGTAATATGATACAAGCATTTGATATGCTTATAAATGAGAATACTGAAGAAATTCCAGACACTAAAAGTTTTGATTTGACTATTAGTAGAGATGATCAAGCATTTGGTCATAATACAGTAAGACAAATTAAAGCTCAATTTCAAAAAGACAAAGCAGTAATCTTTCAGCCATTGGGAAGCGGTGCAAAAGTTAACGGTGATTTTTTAATCGATGATAGTGGACGAAGTTTTGAGGTAAAGGATATTGTTACGATTGTTACAGAACTTGCAAAACACTATGCAGTAATTATGATGACAAATATTGATATTCCTGTACAGAAACCAATGGGAGCGGCTATACCACAAGCAAATATTCTACAGTGGATGGGTATTGTAAATGCTTGTGATTACTTTTTAGGGTGTGATAGTATGGGACAACACTATGCACATGCATTAGGAAAGCCAGCAACAGTTGTTATTGGATCAACATTTCCTACTAATATCAGCTATCCAGGAAACAAAAACTTTACAGTTATTGATAATGGTAAAGAACTAGGTAGAGAGTATAATCCGTTTAGGATTACACAAGATTGGGACGTTAATCGAAGCAATGAAGATATGATGGTTATGACTGACAAAAGAGTTAAAGAAGTAATCAAATCAGTTACAAATAAATTAGGATTATCTAAACAATCAAAACAACCAACACAATCAAATTCAGTATCGGCTCCGAATACAGATATGATAAAACAAGCAGTTGCAGAAATGTCTAACAAGAATAAAGAGAAATCTAACCAGCCATTTGCAGTGCTTAATCAAAACAAATAAGGATAAAAGTTTATGGTACCAAACGCAATTAGGGACACTGGGTATATTCTGGCAGTGACTAGAGGTCATAATGCCGGAGCATGCCTTTTAAAAGACGGCAAAGTTGTTTTTGCTATTGAAGAAGAAAGATTAAGTCGTAAAAAGTACGATGGTGGACCGTATGCAAGTTTAATTAAAGCAAAAGAATATACAGATAAAATTGATTATCTAGTAATTGCACACACTCAGTTGACAGTTGACACTCCTAACAGAGTTGACTTTAGTGGAGATGAAATTTATACTGCATTAGCTAGAAAACTAGGAATGATTGAACAATATGCAAAACCACTTCGTGAAAGTGATGACCATCATCACCAAGTAGTAGATCTGGCATCAATACACCATAAATTACATGCGGCGTGTGCATTTTATAGAAGTGGTTTTGATAGTGCAGTTGCACTAATTGTAGATGGCGCTGGCACTTTCTATGATTTAGAAGTAAACGAATATGGCGGTCGTAGAATGACTGGATGGGAAGTTGAAAGTATTATTGATTGTGACTATCCGAGTGACTTTCACACTTTATGGAAGCATATTGGTACCGTCGATACTCATGAATTTGGAGACCAACTTATTACTATGCCAGATCCTTTAGTAGGCTCTGAGGCATATGATGCTATTATTTCTGACAGAGCAGGTATTGTTAAAGCATATGAAGCTGTTACTGCCTATTGTGGATTTAATAATATTGAAGCAGGTAAAACTATGGGATTATTCCCATATGGAAAACCAAATGCAAAAATACCAAAATTATTTCGAGACTATGGAAAGTATGATCTGGCTAGTAGAGATATAGTTATTCCAACTTATCCAAATGGGGCGAGAATAAACAAAGGATTATATGAAGAACTAAACACTTGTGAAGATCTTGAAGATGTAACAAAGAATCAAAATCGACGAGATGCGGCGTATACACTACAGATTGAAACACAAGAAGAAATGGTAAAGTTAATCCGTAAGTCGGTTGAGATAACAGATAAGAAAGACGTGGTTATTAGTGGCGGATATGGTCTAAATTGTGTTGCAAACTATCATTACTTAGAAGCACTAAAAGATGAAGGCATTAATTTATACATTGAACCTATGAGTAATGACGGAGGAACTGCGGTAGGTGCGGCTTTACTATTTCATCATTTCATTACAGGTTCTAAAGAAAAAACACCAAATGGATTATATTTAGGACCAGCTTATTGTTACAATGATGAAGATATTTTAGAAACTGCAACAAAATATAACGGTGTCGTAACTGATGCAACACAAGATAATATTGTAGATCTATTAGAACAAAGAAATATTGTTACAGTATTTCAAGGACGTTGTGAAAATGGTCCAAGAGCATTAGGTAACCGTAGTATACTTTATGATCCAACTGACCCAGATGGTAAGGATTTTGTTAATAGTGTAAAACATAGAGAATACTTCCGTCCATTTGCAGGAACAATACTTGAAGAAGATGTACATGAATGGTTTGATTTACGAGGCATGAAAGACAGTCCTCACATGATGTATGCAGTAAATTGTCAGCCTGGTGTAAAAGAAAAAATTCCAGCTATTATACATGTTGACGATACTTGTCGAATTCAAACAGTTAATGAAGAACAAAATCCTAACTATTATAACTTAATTAAAGCATGGAAAGAACGTACAGGAATTCCTATTGTTTTTAACACAAGTTTTAACTTAGGAGGAGATCCGTTAGTAGAAACATTAGATCATGCTTGTGCTACACTTGATAAGAGTTCCATTGAATACTTGTATCTACCCGAATATGGTAAGATGATTACTATTAAGAATCAACCTCAGGAAACAAACAATCCTGAATAAAGTGTCGTATATCATCTGGATCAAGTCCTAGTGCTTCCATAGCCTTAGGCGTATGTGGGTTTTGTTTTTGATAATGACAATATCTATTTTGTTGATCTCGTATCAGACTTTGGTTAAAGCGAGCATTTGTATATTTAGGTAATTCTTCAAAGTACATATCCAAATTATCTAACGCCATAGTAACAACTTGATCCATTTCATCTGCTTTTACATTACTTGCGGCTACCATATGTTTACTGAATATTGCTTGTGCCCACGGAGGAAGTTCACGTTGTTTTTTCCATTCTAAATCTTCAACACAATCTCTAAACAGATTACACATAGGATGATGCCAGTCTACTGTAGGAGAATAGTCATGGAAAGCACCAGTAACTTTGTTTTTACCCGCAATAATATCAAATCCATATATAGGTGCATCATTATCAAAGTTTGGAAACACACATATATGAGTCATATACAAACCTTTTGAGTCTCTAGCATCTACACTATCTATATGTGCTCGTCTAAAATGTTCACCTTGGTATACTTTATTAAGCCAATCAAACTCCGGATCATCAAAATTTTCTTTGCCTAAACTAGCACATTTTGCAATAATCTTTTGTTCGCAATCGATAAGTTTATCCCATATTTCGCTCATAATACTTCCTCTAATTTTTCCGCAAGATCACTAATCATTGCGTTACTGTGCATTGGTGTTGGTGCAAATCTCAAACGTTCTGTACCTTCTGGTACTGTTGGATAGTTAATTGGTTGTACATAAATGTTGTGATCATTTAGTAATGTGTCACTGGCTTGTTTACAACGCACAGGATCTCCTATTACAACAGGAACAATATGTGTATCATTTTCTATCATGTTTATGTTTTTGTGTTTAAGTATTTTCTTTAGTCTTGTTGCACGATTCTGATGTTGTTCACGCAACTCTACTCCATGCTCACTACGCAAATATTTTATACTACTCAATGCACCTGCACATATAACAGGACTCAAACTTGTGGTAAAAATAAATCCACTTGCTACACTTCGTATTGCATCTATAGCAACATCATCACCTGCAATATATCCACCTTGGCAACCAAATGCTTTGCCCAGTGTTCCATTTACAAAGTCCACTTGGTCTTGTAATCCAAGTTTTTCCAAATATCCAGCACCAGTATCTCCGTATAGTCCAACAGCATGTACTTCATCACAATATGTTATAGCTTGATATTCTTCAGCAAGTGCAATTATTTCCGGTAGTTTACTAGTATATCCATCCATGCTGTATACACTTTCAAACACAATGCAGGCTGTACCTTCAACTTGTGCTAGTGCTTGTTCTAAACTATCCATGTCGTTGTGTTCAAACACATGCTTTGGTGCACCACTATGACGTATGCCCTGTATAAGACTAGCATGATTTTTACTATCACTTACAAATTCAATGTCTTTTACTATTTTACTAAGTGCAATTAGCGTCCATTCATTGGCAACAAAAGCACTTGTATATAACAAAGACGACGGTTTGTTGTGTAATTTCGACAGTTCGTATTCTAGTGCAACATGATAATGACTAGTGCCGCCTATGTTTCTGGTACCTCCACTGCCTGCTCCGGTTTGATCTAGTGCAGTATGCATTGCATCTAGTACAACTTTGTGCTGACCCATACCCAAGTAATCATTGCTACACCAGTTTACAATGTTTTTAATATTGTAAGGCCCGTAGTAGATTGCTTGTGGGTATTCTCCACGCTCTCTGAGTATGTCGTTAAATACTCTATAATTACCACTACTTTTTAGGTTGGCTATTACACTTTGAAATTTGTTTTTGTCTATCATTGTACTCTTTATACATTTCTTTATCAATATGAGTCCATGAACCAGACCATGTACTTATAGTAAAGTATCCCATTTCATTGAATTCACGCTGAACAGCATTGTAGTCTTCTATCCATTCTTTGATGTACTTTAGCATAGTTATATTTATAGTTAATTGTTGACAACATGTTTTTCGTGCTATATAATTAGTAATATAGGAGTCAATATAATGCACATAGTTACTGGAGCAACTGGATTTATCGGAAGTAATCTAGTAGCACATTTAAATAAGCAAGGACATAGTAATGTTTTATTAGTAGATACACTTACTATGGATAAAACAAAAAATCTTGCAGGTTTACAATTTGAAGACTTAATAAGTCCTGTTGAATTATTAGATATACAAATCGACAGAAGCGATACTGTATGGCACATGGGTGCAAATAGTAGTACAAAAGAAACAGATTGGGAAAAAATTTATAGTAGTAATGTAGACTACACAAGACAACTTTTAGGTAAATGCAACACAATGGTTTTTGCTAGCAGTGCCAGTGTTTATGGAGATAACATTGATACACAAGAGAATTACATAAACGAAGCACCTAAGAACTTGTATGCTAGTAGTAAGTTAATATGTGATAATATTTTTAGAAATACTGTTGATTGTAAAATACAAAGTTGGAGATTTTTTAATGTTTATGGAAGTAGAGAAAGTCATAAACAGGCAGTAGGTATGGGCAGTCCTTATACAAACTTTATTCAACAAGCAAAAGAAATAGGTGTAATAAAAATATTTGAAGGCAGTGATAAAGTACAACGTGACTTCGTATGTGTTGATGATATAGTACATGTTATGTATCAATGTGTTCAGCACGACGATAGTTTTATTTGTAACTTAGGCACAGGAAGAACATGTACGTTTGAATATTGGGCTAAGATAATAGCAAGTCATTACAATGCTACTATCGAATATATACCTGTGCCAGATGACCTTAAGGGAATTTATCAAATGTATACTTGTAGCGATAACAGTCAACTCGAAACATTTATTAATCATCAGTTTAAAACACCTGATCAATATGTGGAGGAAAATTTATGAAAGTATTAGTACTTGGAGATATCATTGAAGATAGATATATTTACGGAACTAGTAGTAGGATAAGTCCTGAAGCACCTGTTCCTGTAATAACATACAAAGAAGAAAAAACAACAATGGGCGGAGCCGCTCTTGTGTATGAAAATTTAAAAAGTCTTGGAGTTGATGTTACATTATTTGAAACTGGACAACCACATAGTGTAAAAACACGAGTTATATGTGACGGACATTATGTATGTAGAATAGATGATGATAAACATGCTGATTGGGTAGTTGTTACTGAACTAGTTCGCAGTACAATAGGTTTAAATGAATATGATTATGTTATTCTAAGTGATTATGGTAAAGGAACTCTTGATAGACCCAAGTATATAATAGAAAATCTAAAAAACCAAGGTTGCAAAGTTATTGTAGATCCAAAAAAAGATGCATCAAAATATCCAGGATCTTGGTTGGTTAAACCCAATAAGAGTGAATTTGAAAAGTTTAACTTTGATAAATGGGATTACGGACATAACATTATTATTACTGATGCAGGCAATGATGTTGTAGCAAGAATAGATGAACAAGAATACACTATTCCAGTTGAGCAAGTAGAAGTAAATGATGTAACAGGTGCAGGAGATTGTTTCTTAGCGGCTTTTGTTTATGCACTTACTAAAAATCATGATTATCAAAAAGCACTAGAATGTGCAGTAAAAGGATCAGCAGAAAGTGTTAAACACACAGGTACATATGTATTACAAGTTAAGGATATTCAAAGTACTAAAGTATTCACCAACGGTTGTTTTGATATTATACATCCTGGACATATTGAAATGCTTAAAAAAAGCAAAGAACTGGGAGATTGGTTAGTAGTAGGTTTAAACACAGACTGTAGTATTAAAAAACTAAAAGGAAAAGATAGACCTATCAATAACGAAACAGACAGGAAAATTATGCTAGAAAGTTTAGACTTTGTTGATGAAGTGATACTGTTTGACGAAGATACTCCGCTAGAATTAATTAAAAGTGTAAAGCCAGACATAATTACAAAAGGCGGAGACTATACTGTGAGTCAAGTAGTTGGTAATGAATTAGCACAAGTTTTTATCATACCAACTGTTGAAGGTCATAGCACTACAGAAACAATTAAAAGGATCAAAGAATGACACAACTCGACGGTACACAAGAAAAAGGTTGGGGACGAGAATTAATCTGGGCAACCAACGACCTTTACTGTGGAAAAATAATGTACTTTGATCGCAAAGGAGCTAAGTTTAGTATGCACTTTCACAAAGAAAAAGATGAAAGTTGGTATGTACTAAAGGGTAGCTTTACACTACACACTATGAATACTGATACTGCTGAATTAGAAACACAAGTGTTAACCAAAGGAGATACATGGCGTAACGAGCCTATGCTTCCTCATCAACTAGTAGCTATGGAAGATGACTGTGCTATTATTGAAGTTAGTACACCAGACAGTGTCGAGGATAATTATCGTATTGCAAAAGGTGATAGTCAAACATGAGTAAAATGTGGATGTTTGGAGATAGTTTTGTATCTCCTATAAATTACATGATATACAATAATACAGAAGAGTTGCCAGACTATGCATGGACCAAACAAATAGCAGAAAAGATTAAACAAGACCTCGAAATAATTGCAATGCCCGGAATAAGTAATCAGTGGATTGCTAAAAAAATTAACGAACATGAAGAAAATATGACGAAAGGTGATACAGTTATTATTGTTACTAGTGAACCTAATAGGACATGGCTATTAGAAGACAGTCCTGAGTTCTCTAATATCTTTGTAAACAATCTAGAGAAATTAGTATCTAAGAAACAAAATAAAGCTATACAATCTTATGTTGAAAATTTTGGAATACAACACGATTTTATAAGTCAGATGCACTACGATTGGTTTTTACATTGGTGTCGTAGTAAACTTAGTAATAAATTTATGTTGTGTATACTTCCAGGATTTACTAATACAGATATGCATGATACAACAGATAATAATGCTACTCTTAAAACAATCGATGAACAAGAATTTACTCAATTACAAGATAAAGAAATGTATGATAAAAGATTAAATCATATGAGTAAAGAGAATCATACTATACTAGCTGATAAAGTTTATAAGTTCTTAAGTACAGGTGAAAAGATTGATTTAGCTAACGGATTTTTATCAGAAACTATCTAACCAGTTTGGTAAGTCTGTTTGATCTTTTTCACGTTCGTATATAGTTACTAATTTATCTACAAGTTGTTTATTACTCAAAACAACTCTAGCACCTCTGTGTAGAGGTTTTGGCCAACAGTCTATGCTTACCCAACTGTATCCACTGCTTTCATGATTACAACTGGGTATAAACTCTTCAAATACTGTAACACAAAATGTGTTATAGGTAAACTTTTTATCATCACTTAAGAATGTATGTAATGGGTGTACTTTTGCTATGTCAGGTAAAGGTCCCATTTCTTCTCTACATTCTCTAAGTAGTGTTTCAATAGGACGTTCTTTTTTCTCAGCTTTGCCTCCCCAAAAACTCCAAGTTAGTGGGTGACTAGACTTTTTACTTCTTTGTTGTAGCATGATTCTGCCCGTGTCTAAGGCAAGAAAACAGCAACCGCTTGCTTGTATCATTATAGGTATATTCGCCAAAATCCGCTATTATATGTGCCTTCAAAGGCATTAATCCATTCGGTGCCATTATACTTTAATCTGTCGTTTGTAGTTATATTCGTTGTATGCTGTACTGTTGATCCATTTACACTTGCGTCAAATGTGATACTCCATGTGTTTGATCCTTGTGCATACTGTATAATGTCGTGCTTCTTGGCTGCACTGCCCGACCAGCCTGCACCCCCTGCTACGTCTTCTGTAAGCAGATATCTGTCGCCATCTGTTGCCGCAGATAAAGTTCCGTCGCCTGGTGTATTCGTTTGTGGGTTTATTGCCGCATCTACTGCAGGTTGTGTATTTGCTGGAAATGTACTAGCATCCATTGTGATATCTAGTAAATTAGCATTAACACTATTAACCGTAATATTTCCTACAATATCACCAACTGTAATACTAGGGTCCGACGTTTGTTTTAACCTTAGTTGACTTATGCCATCTCTAAATTCACCAAATCCTTTGAACACTTCGGTCCAATTTAAAATTGTACCGGTATTCAAATCTACATTTGTATTGCTTCTATTTAATAATTGTGCAGTGCCTTCGCCAGCTGAATTCATTGTAAAACGCATTTTGAAATTTTCTAATGTTACAATTTTAAAACTTGTAAACAATGGATTGTAACTACCACCTGCTCTAAGTGCGGCTAGTGCTTCATCGTTAACATCGTCAATATTATCAATAATAGTATGTATAATTGATTGTTTTGTAACTTTAGCTGGTGGATTAATTAGCACAGGCATTGTAAATGTCATTGTGCTTATATCAATAATATCATCTATTCCACTTGGGATAGCTCTAACACTCCAAGTGCTAGCAATTAATTCAACGTAACTTAATGTACTCCAATCCAATGGATTATTACTAGTATGTATGTTAAGTGTAGGATTAAACAGTACTAGTATTTGTTCTAACAACTGTAGTTTTTGTTCTGTGTTTGATGTCCAAACATCTACTTGCATTGTTAAGTTATAAGGNACAGGCTGATGTCTTGTTATACTATAAGCGTTACCTTGTTCATTTATATAACTACCTGTAGCTTCATCATATTTTTTCTCAAAGACAGGAACAGTTTCTTCGTACTGTGGACTTGTTCTTCTATCTGGAGCAGTTTCTAAACCTGTTACATGACAACTTATAAATGGTGTTGTTTGAGTCATGTTCTCACTGTTTTCTCTTACAATATGTGCCGCCATTCTACTCACATCACCGTAGCGTACAGGTGCAGTTTGATATACAACATTTCCTTCAGCGTCACTGTGCATGGCTACTTGAAAGCCTGCAAAAATACGGATAAACTGTTGAATATATCGTCTAAGTTGTTTGTCATAAAAGTATGGTACAGCGGTTATCTTACTAGTTTGATATGCCATTATGTATTATCCGCTCTTGTTTTAATTACTTCACTAAGTGGAGTTTGTTCTTTTGTTTCTTGATTATCTACCACAGTAGTGCGATCTGTATTGTTAATAAATCCGCTAGCATTGTAAGTTATGTCCGTCCAAGTTTTATCTGTGATGTTATCATATAGTCTATGCCATTTACTGCCCCGTCTGACAAATAGTCTATTGGGATTAAAGTCGTTTCTAATAAAGTAATCGCCTTCGTTAGGTGTACTAGGAAACTGATCACCTGCTGTAATTGATTCACCATGTACATAGCTATCATCTTTGTTAACAATGCCACCAGCTGTTGGATGATCATAACCAAATAAGTGATCGGTCAAACTTGTTCCGTCTGGGTCAGCTTGATCAGCGGCTGATATAATAGCATCGCTAATGTTAAACTCTGTTTTATATGTACTAAGATCATTTTTGAGACTATTTGCATCGTCGCTATTGCCAAGTATATCATAGTATTCTTGACTGTCTGTTAATGGTGATAGTTTAACACGCCAAATATGTGGATACCAAGTTTGACTAAAACCTTCTGCGCCTCTATTAGCATCGTTTACAACGTAATATTTGTTAATAGCTTTCTTATCATTACTCAACAATAGTGCATCTCTAAGATGTGGTAATTCTAATACATCTCCCGGCATTAGTTTTCTTCCTACAATGTCAACCATTTCATTCATGTGAAATGTCATATACAGCATATCATTACTTAAAAATAATCCAAATTGTGTTAGATCAAAATCTGTATCTTGAACATTATAAACACCACGTAATTCATAGATATCTTGGTCATATTTGCGGTCTCTGTTTTCCATAAACAGTAAATCTTGTATTTTTGTTTCGTTTATAACTCCGCCTACATTAACTTCTTCGCCACTAAGTGGGTCTACTTCTGAACCACTGAGATAGTTGGGCTGGCTGGGGTCATTCTTATCATTACCTACTGCTGGTCCCACGTATTTGTGTACGTGAACTCCGGTACCTCCGATACTAAACTGCTCACGGATAGAGTTATCCATGTAGTGGTAATCGTTAGTTTTGGTCGGTTTATATAAACTTAATCTTGGCATACAGTTATTTATCGTGAATCTACAAGGTTGACAAATAAGTAAATGGTGTTATATTAGTAAGAAACTTCGAAGGGAATACCAGTGAAGACAATATTCATATTCTTATTACTGTCAACTGACATGGACATGACATTGGATGCAACGGCTGTGTATGGTCTACAAACATTAGAACAATGTAACTTTATTTTAGAAACAATCAAAGGAGAGTTCAATGCAACAGACGGATACTGTTATGATGATAGCACCGGAGATATACACACAAAGTTTGGAAACTCGTAGATTTACAAGGTTGACAAATCGTATATAATCGTATATAATCGTATATAATAGTATATAGACACAGAAACTTTGAGGAGACTCGTATGGCTAAAGTAAACAAAATTACAGGTCGAGCAGTCAAGAAAAAAACTCCACTGAAGCGTATCAGCAAGCGTGGACTGCAAGCGCCGGGCTTTGAAGGCTGGGAAAATTTATCTGGTGATAAGTTTCACAGACTAAAACGTCATAACAATGATTTCTGGTATATGAACTATAAGCACAATGAAAACATAGAACATATGTTTACATGGATGAAACAAAATGATTACAGTAGATCAGATATCTCAAATGCAAAAAAAGCCGCTAAACACGAAGGACTAGTAGGCATCTACTGTCGTATGTTATTAGATGGCTGTCCTGATTATAATACTAAGGAACAGGAATACTGGCAAGCATGTCCAGGTACAAGCGGTGACATTGCACCTATGACAGATTATATCAAGCCTAAAATTACTGAACTTGTAGAAGCTGGTAAACTTATTGTCGAAGAGAAAAAATCTACAACTAAAAATATATATATTCCTAGCATACAGGAACGTTTGCAAGAAGCGGCTGAAGAAAAAACAGGTGAACTAGATGAATGGATTGATAACTGGATGCGTGATCCTAAGAAGAATCCGCTAAAAGATGTACACCCAATTAAACTCTTTAAGAAAAATCAAATCAATCTCGGACATTTACGTTTTGTAACAAATTGGTATAGTGGTAGCTATGAAGAACTACAAGAATTAGCTAACTTGCCTACACCTAAGAAACGTGACGATATGCAACAACAACTTTCTGAAGGTTATAGTACATACAGCAAATCTCAAATAAAAGAACTTACAGACTTTTACAAGCGACTGTATGACGCTATTGATATTATGAAAGCAGAGCAAAAACAAAATCGTGCAGTTCGTAAACCCAAAGTTAAAAGTGCTCAAGAACTTGTTAAGAAACTCAAGTTTAAGTCTAGTGACGGAGACTTTGGCATTGCTAGTATTAATCCAAGCGAGATTATCGATGCAACTGCGGTAGTGGTGTTTAATACAAAGAACCGTAAGATAGGCATTTATTATGCAGAAGACCATGCACAGTTTAAAGTTAAAGGAACTACACTACAACACTTTAGCGAAACTCGTAGCTTGCAGAAAACAGTTCGTAAGCCAGAAGAAATACTGCCTAACTGGAAAAGGGTCACCAAACACAAACTAAAAGCACAGTTTGGATATCTCAAAACAACTGAAACTAAAATGAATGGCAGGTTCAATGCCGATACAATTATTCTAAAAGCATTCAAATAAATACTTGTATGAAAGTTTACGAGATAGTCGAAGCACGGGTAGAACCTGACAAAAAGTTTATGAGTCAGGTTGAGCAAATTCTCGACGACAGTATCGAAGAGTATCAAGACTACTTAGACGATAGTAATGATGTCGACGACATAGACGAACTAGAAGAAATACTTAACTCAAACAATCAAAACAATTTACCTATAGAGTTTTTTGCTGTTGACCAAGAACGTGAAGATCCAAATGAATGGATTAGTGCAGAAGCTGGCATAGACAAAGATGGTAAATTTATGCAAGTATATTTGTTTACGAAGAATCTTGCAGGCAAGTATGGTCCAAAAACTTTCAAACAAATTGTAATGCGTATGCTTGCACACGAAACTATCCATTGGAATCAGTATACCAAGATTGGATTGGACAGAGTTAACAAAATGAAAAGTGGTCACCAAAAAGGTACCGAGTTAGCAAATAAAACTGGAGATCCTAAAGATTGGATGCGTGAATATTTGCGTGATCCACATGAACTTATGGCATACGGCAGTGACCTTGCTAGCGAAATAAAAGATACTGATAATCCAGAACAAGTATTACGAAACCCAGAAGCATATAAAAATGATTTGCCTAGTTATGCTAGGTATAGAACTGTTTTCGAACCAAGCAGTAAAGAAATTAAACAACTGCTCAAGTACACTGCGGATTATTATAACGGATAAATATTAGTATGGCACAGAGAGATGATTTAACAAAAGAGATTGAACTACGATTAGGTGGTCAAATGGTCGACGTAGAACTTGACCCCGAACACTATGCTCTTTCTATTGATAAAAGTTTTGAAAAATATAGACAACGTAGTGAAAATTCAGTTGAAGAAACATTTATTCCACTAGAGGTAGTAGTAGATACTAGTGACTACACATTAGATAATAGTATAGTTGACGTATATGATATCTATCGTCGTAGTAGCGGAACATTAACTGGTAATGGTGCAGATATTGAACCATTCGAAAGTGCATATTTAAATAGCTATCTATTACACAGTGGCAGAGCAGGCGGAATGGCTACATTTGATGCTCTAAGTCAGCATAGAGAAACACTAGGTAAATTATTTGGTGAACAGATTATGTTTACTTGGAACACTGTTACTAAAAAACTATTTCTTCAAAGAAAAATTAAATCAAAAGACACATATTATCTACATGTTTATAAACAACGTAGTGATGAAGAACTATTACTAGATCCATATAGTGGTCCTTGGGTTAAAGATTTTGCACTAGCACATGCTAAACTAATGCTAGCCGAAGCAAGAGGTAAGTTTAATACTATTGCTGGACCACAAGGCGGTACAAGTCTTAACGCAGACGCCTTGCGTAACGATGCACAAATGGCAATGGACAAACTAGAAGATGACCTCAAATACTATGCTGAAGGTCAAATGGGCCTCGGCGTTATTATTGGTTGACTTTTCTTAAAATTTACGCTAAACTGTAAAAAATAACAATTTACGGAGTAGCGTATGATAATTGGTATATGCGGTTTAATCGGTAGTGGTAAAGGAACCGTTGCCGATATTTTAGTAGAAAATCATAACTTCGAAAAACTTAGTTTTGCTGACAAACTTAAAGATGGTGTAGCAACTGTATTTGGTTGGGATAGAGATTTATTAGAAGGTGATACTGATCGCAGTAGGATATGGCGAGAAAAACAAGACGAGTTTTGGACTAAAGAAACTGGTCAACTTGTTACACCTAGATTAGTGTTACAATTATTTGGTACAGATTGTATGCGTAATGGTTTCTATGATGGCATATGGGTTAGTCTTGTTAAACAACAAATATTAAACAATCCAGATAATAATTGGGTAATACCTGATGTGCGTTTTCCCAATGAAATGAAAATGATAAAAGAAATTGGCGGACAAGTTTGGCAAGCCCGTCGAGGAGATTTACCTACATGGTTTATGGATTGTAGAGATAACAATATTAAACCAGAAGATGTACACCCAAGCGAATGGGCATGGATACTCCCAGATGAAAAATTTAATCATATTATCTATAATGATAGTACATTAGAAGATTTGCTTACAAAAGTTAAAGAAATCATTAAGTACTAGGTTAACCTCCATAACCCCCTAGATATATAGTGGTCCTGGTAAATACTACTAGCGAATTACTTACTTAGAGGAGCGAATATTATGGCAACATTAGTATCAGCAGGTGTTGAAGTTACTGTAGTAGATGAGAGTGCATATGGTGCCCCAGGCGCCGGCACAGTACCACTACTATTAGTTGCAACACAACAAGACAAATCAGATCCAACTGGTAGTGAAGCAGACGGTAAAGCAAAATTTACTAAATCAGCAAATGCAGGCAAAGTAGTGAAAGTTACTAGCCAAAGAGAGTTGACACAGTTTTTTGGTAATCCAACTTTCACTAAAAATGGAGCAACAGTTGTACAAGGCAGTGAAACTAGCGAATATGGTTTAATGGCGGCGTACAGTTATTTAGGACAAGGCAATCAAGCATTTATTGTTAGAGCAGACCTTAATTTAGGACAATTAGAAGCAAGCACAACTGCACCAACAGCGGTTTATAGTACTGCTGGTACATTATGGTTAGACACAGACGCTAGTTCATATGGTATTCACCAGTGGAACAACACAACTAGCAAATGGGTTAACAAAATTCCAGCAGTTGAAATTAACGTAGACGATGGTACAGACGTTGTAGGTGATGTACATACTCCAACTACAGCCGCAAGTGGTGCAACAGACGGAACATTCCTAGTTGTAGTACACGTTGATAACGAAACAAGCACTAGTGGCGCACGTCAGATGAGTATTGAATACTTTTATGGTGTAGCTGGCGCATGGGAAGTTATGGACAGTGATACTGATATGACTGGCACAATTGGTGTAACTTATGATGAACACTTCAGTGCACCAGCAAGTCCAGCGGCTAATGATGTTTGGATCAAAACAACACGCCCGGGCAACGGTTTAGCACTAGCACTAAGCACACACAATGGTACAGCATTTACATCTGCTACAGTACAAGGTATTAGTACTACACAAGCTGATGGAGCTGGCGCAATTACAGACTTTGTAGCACAAGATGGTTCAAGTACAACTGCATTAACTACAGGTACAGCTACAGTAGGTCAATACTTGTTAGACCAACAAGCAAATACTAAAGCTACTATTGTTATTAGAGAAATAACAACAGGTGGTGCAGTTGGTGATTTAACAGCAACTACAGTATTAGCACAAGCCGCAACTCCAACTGGCACATTAGCTACAGGTACATATTGGTTTGATAATACAATTAATAGCTTAGACTTGTATGTGGTTACAGCAGGTCAATTTTTACCAAAAGCGGCAACTTATAGCTCATCTGCTCCTGTAGGACCAGCTAGTGGCGATATTTGGGTTGATACATCGTTAGCGGCTGAGAACCAAACTAACGAACGTGCTTATCCACATATTAAAGTTTACAACGGTGCGGCATGGATTTCACATGATAATACAGATCAAACAACTACAACAGGCGTATTGTTTGCAGATATTACAGACACAGCCGCAGATGCAACTAACGGTGGCAATGCTACTACTGTTAGTGGTGCACCAAATCCAGCAGTTTATCCAAATGGAATGGTAGCTGTAAACATGGCACAAAGTAAAAACACAGTGCGTATATGGAACGGAACAGCATGGAGAAATGGCGTAAGCAATCATGCAGATGGTAGCGGACGTTTTGGTAGATATGCTCAACGTGGTGTTATTGCAACTGCAATGCAGGCAGTAGCGTCAGGCACAGATCTTAGAGATCCACAATACAAGTACAGCTTGTTAGCGGCTCCGAACTATCCAGAACTAGTAGACGAAATGGTAACACTTAATAGTGATAGAGGCGAAACAGCATTTATTATTATTGACTCGCCAATGCGTAAAAATCCAACTGACGTTGTTAACTGGACTAAAAACAGTGGAAATGCAACTGAAAATGGAGAAGATGGACTAGTAACCAAGAACACATACAGTGCAGTTTACTATCCAAGCGGAAACACTACAGAGCCAGTAGAAGGCAACACTGTAGCTGTTCCTCCAAGTCATATGGCACTATACACATATGCATATAATGACAACATTAGTTTCCAATGGTTTGCTCCGGCAGGAACTACTAGAGGTGTTGTACAAAATGCAAGTGCAGTAGGACATATCACTACAGAAGGTGAATTCAAAGCAATCAGTTTAACACAAGGTCAACGTGATGCTATGTATACTGATAAATTGAATCCTATTGCAACTTTTCCAGGACAAGGAACAATAGTATTTGGACAGAAAACACTACATACTACAACGAGTAGTTTAGATAGAGTTAATGTTGCAAGACTAGTTGCTTATCTCAGAGAAAGATTTGACGATATTGCTCGTCCGTTCTTGTTTGAAATTAATGATGCACAAACAAGAGCAAGAGCTAAAATAGTGTTTGAAAGATTCTTATCAGACATCCTTAGTAGAAGAGGTCTCAATGACTTCGCAGTAGTTTGTGATGAAACAAACAACACACCAGCAAGAATTGATCGTAACGAATTTTATGTAGATGTGGCTATTGAACCTTCAAAAGCGGCAGAATTCATTTATGTTCCGATTAGATTGGTGAATACAGGCACATTATCAACTACTAACTAAAAAAATTAACAGAATACTTAATGGACGGCTTCGGCTGTCCATTTTTTTTGGCGTTTTTTAATAAATACTAACAGCCGGTATAACGAGGAGATTCAAATGGCAGTTATAACAACATTAGGTGTACCAGACAATACAGGTAACACCACAACTATTATGCCCAAACTACAATATCGTTTTAGAGCAACGTTTATTGGAGAGGGATTTACAGCGACTCCTACTAGAAGTGTAATTAGTGTAAGTAGACCAAGTCTTACACATGATGAAATACCGTTGGATATGTACAACAGTAGAATATTTCTAGCAGGTAAACATACTTGGGAACCAATTACAATCGTACTTAGAGATGACGTTGATAGTATAGTAATAAGAGAATTAAACGGACAACTTAATAGACAAGTTGATCATGCAAACCAAAGCTCACCGAGATCAGGTAGTGCTTACAAGTTTCAAATGCTAGTGGAAACATTAGATGGTGCAAGCCCAACACCGGGTATATTAGATAAATTTGAATTAGCCGGAGCTTATATTCAAAATATTCAATATGGCGATATGGCTTATGCAAGTAGTGAACAAGTACAAGTATCTGTAACAGTTAGATATGATAATTGTGAAATCTTTGATGCGGCAGGTAATGCAACACTAACAGGCGTAACACAAGATCAGACACTAAGTAACGCAACAGGCGCCGGCACCGCTGGTTAAGGGGTAGCCCATGGGATTAACAAGTAATACCGGCTTTTATAATCCAGCCGCGGAAAAATTTGGTGTAGACGATCCAGTCATGGTCAAAGCACCACGAATGAAGTACCAATTTAAACTTGAATTTGTACTTAATTCAAATGTGTTTATGGAAGATGATAGTTTTGGAAGAACGTTTACGTTTGATAGAGTAATGTCAGCTAGCATGCCAGATTTTGATTACGGTATGCAAACACTTAATCAGTATAATCGTATGAGACATATTCCTACTAGGATGACTATTGGTACTTGTAGTATAAGTTTTTATGATACAAAAGATAATCAATTTTCAACACTAATGAAAGCATATGCAGGACATTATTTTGGACATCCAGAAACAGGTGCTCATGATTTAGATCCTACAAATTTTAGCGGGTATAATATATTAGGTACAAAGTTTGGAGTTGGTGACTCTCATCCGTTTGGCGCTAAAAGTATAGCACCAGATGCTAGATTCTTTTTTGAAGAAATAAGAATATTCAATACAGATACAGCTCAAGGCGGTAGAATTACAAATTTATATAACAATATGATATTAAATGTACAGTCGGATACATTAGATATGGGTGGAAGTGCTCCGCTAATGTATAATGTATCGTTTCAGCCAGAACATGCAAATATTGGAAACTTACAATCAAGTGATATTAACGGAAGAATAGCAGGACAACAAAATGTACAATCATCTGTTGCGGCTACAGTATCTAATAGACCAGCACGACAAGTGAATGAACCAGTAGGACAACGAATTTACAGAGGCGGTGTGCTTGCCGCAGATGAAGTAATTAGAAATATTGATGGTGAAGAGTTCATAGTTAAGCTAACACCAGAAGAATTATCCGCATTGTAATTAGTAATAAATATTACTAGAATGGCAAATAATTTTCAACAAGGTATATACGAAGTTATAAATCGTAGTAAGTATGTAGGTAAACACCGACCAAAGTATCGAAGTGGTTGGGAATTAAAATTTATGCGGTTATTAGATAATCATCCAAATATACTAGCATGGGCAAGTGAAGCACACAGAATACCTTATAGAAATCCAGCAACTGGCAAAAATACACATTATGTGCCAGACTTTTTTATTGTGTATGAAGATAAAGACAAACAGCGTAAAGCAGAGATGATCGAAATTAAACCAGCTGGACAGACACTACGTCATGCAAAGAGCCCAATGCAAAAAGCGGCGGCTATTGTAAATGAAGCAAAGTGGCAAGCGGCAAAAGTATTTTGCGATAGACAAGGAGTGGGATTTAGAGTACTAACAGAACATGAGTTGTTTAACCAACCCAAGAAAAGGAAAAGAAGATGACAGTATTATGGTCTAATAATGGAAAAGTTACAATACAAGATGTTAGCTTGCGTTTTGCAAATGTAACAACAACTGAAAGAAATACACTTAATAATCCTACAAATGGAGATATGATTTATAACACAACAACAAATGCACTTAATGTATATAAAAATGGTGCCTGGACAGCTTTACAAGATGGATCAGAACTACAAGGATTAGAAAATCTAGTAGAAGATACTAGTCCACAACTTGGTGGAAATTTAGATGTTAATGGTAATAACATTGATATGGGTACAAATATTATTACTGATGCGTTTGTTGGAAATTGGAATACAGCTTATGGATGGGGTGATCATAGTACAGCTGGTTATCAAACTACTGCAACATTTGATGCAACAGTAAATACACATATAAATCGTAGTAGTGCTACAAGTGGACAAGTACTAACTTGGGATGGTAGCGATTTTGCATGGACAACACCATCTGGTGGCGGCAGTGGTTTTGAACTACAGTACGGTCAAGCAGGCGCTAGTGGTGCCACACTAAATCCTGGAGATACTGCGGTGATCAAATTACTAGGAGGTTTATCAGGCAACAGTGTTGGGGTAACTCTTTATCGAAACCTCGATGGAAATGATAGACTAATCAACAGTAACTATGGTCCAAGTGCGATCGCTACATATACTAACAGTGGAGGTAGTGCAATTACTGGTGTTAATGCATCTTTGTTAAGTAATCCAGTTAACTTTTTCTGGGGCATTGACAGAGCATGAGGATAAACAATGAGTAGTAAAATTGAAGACGTTTTTGATTTACCTCCAATGAATGGAGAAAAAGTTGACGAGCCTATTAAACAGGAAGATACTGGTTTAAATCTTACACAACTACAGCAACAATTAGATGTAGCAGATAAAATTGATGCCGCATTGCCAATGGTAAGAGACTTAGAACAACTAGACGCTGACATGGACAAGTATGCTGATAAAGCAATGCATGCCTTTCAGGATCTTATGGATCTTGGACAAAATGTTGAAGATAGGCATGCCGCGGCTGTATTTGATACAGCAAGTAAGATGATGACCAATGCTATTACAGCTAAAACAGCAAAAATGGATAAAAAACTAAAAATGGTGCAACTACAACTGCAAAAAGCTAAGTTCGATGCACAAGAAGCAAAAGCAAATGGTAAAGATGATACTATTCAAGGTGAAGCAGAAGAGTTTGAAGACCGCAATAGTCTAATTAATGCAGTAATACAAAAAATGGGTAAGCCTGATAAATAACTATAACGAAGGAAATCGCGATGAAAAGTTTGACACAATATCTAGCTGAATCTGAAAAAACCTATGAGTTCAGACTTCGTAGTCTTAACGAGATTTCAGATGAGCACATGGACCGTATTGAATCACATATGGCCAAATATAATATGGAGAGCATGAGCTCACCTAAAAAAACAATAATGCACACACCTAGAGGTTTTGAAGATAAAGGCGCACAAGAAGTATACATGTACGACATTAAAACAAAACTTCCAGCAACGCCAAATAGCTTGCAAGAAGAGATTGCAGGAATTTGCGGATGTAGCCTAGGTTCAATGATTGTTAATAATATGTTAGAAGCTAAAGAGCTTTGGGATATTGAAGAAGAAACAAAAGACGAAGAATCCAAAAGTGTATTAGCTGATGCAGACTATAGCGATTCTGAAAAAGTAGATCACAGTGAGCATTATGGTAACGAGTTTGTAGACAAATTTGTTAAAAGTCAGCCCAAAGGCGAACATAATAAAGAATATAAGGTGTAACGATATGAATTTAGAAGACTTAATCAAACTAGCAGGACTTCAAAAAGACGATACACCTGCGGTTGAACCAGTAGAAGTAGAACAGCAAGTAGCTGAAACGCCATTTGATGGCAGAGACAATATGAAAGCAATGATTGCTTTGGTTAGTCCAGAACAGTTAAATCAATTAGTTGGAGATGCTCCAATTGAAGAAGAAGGATTTGCTAACAGCGGTGATGAATATGCTGGCGAACCAGAAGAATATAAAGGCACATTAGGTAGCCCAGCAGATTTAAGTCTGCGTAGATACTTGGGAGCAAACGGTGAACATGTTACTGTAGACGAAACAAAAGTATACAAAGATTTGACAACACAAGAACTTAGCGAAGCGTATTTTAATTATAAACTGGACGAAGCGCCTAGGAAGGCTAATCTCGATACGCTTGAATTGCCAAGAGACATTGAACTTCCTCCAGGAGTAAAACTTCCACCAATGCCAATGCCGGATCCAAGAGATCCAGGACTTCCAGATCCAATGCCAATGCCATTTCCAGATCCAAGAGATCCAGGACTTCCAGATCCAATGCCAATGCCGGATCCAAGAGATCCAGGACTTCCACCAAGTGACCCAGATCCATTTCCAAGGCCACCGATGCCGGGACTTCCACCAAGTGACCCAGATCCATTTCCAAGGCCACCGATGCCGGGACTTCCACCAAGTGACCCAGATCCATTTCCAGGTCCAAAAGATCCACCAGGTGAACCAATTCCAGAGCCAAAACCGGAACCAGGTCCTAAACCACCAACACCAGGCGGCGGACCAGAAGAACCACCTAAAGATCCAGGCTTTGATCCTGATCCAGATTTTCCAGATGAACCTGAAGAACCTAAGGATCCAATCGACACAAAGATTGATCCAAAAAATGTAGATGGCGATTCACCAGCAGATCCAAAAGATCCTAATTGGGATTTGAAGTTGGATGCGTTGGGAAGAAATATACAGACTTCAAAAGAGAGAGAAGAGATGTTTCAAAAATATGGACTTACTCCTCCTAGAGATGTACTTAAAGCACAAATGAAGCGTGAACAAGACAGGCGTGATCGTACAAATAAAGTCGGTTTTGATAAACTCTATAACGATAGAGACGAGGATACTTTAAATGGTGTTATGCAACCTAAGGAATCAACTATGAATGAAGAACCAAATGAAGGTAATAAATTCTCATTAAAACTTAAAAAAGCCAAAGATGCTGGTGAAGATGAGTTTAAAGTAGACGGTAAAACATATCAAGTAGAAGCAGTAGAACAGCTTCATGCAGATATGAATAGAATGCGTAAACTATCAGGATTAACTGAATCAACCATAATGGAAAAACCAAAGAATCCGGCGTTTGATCCATTTGGCGGCGCACCAGGAGACGAAGGCGATGATCCAGTGTTTGATCCATTCGGCAGTGCACCAGGCGACGAAGGTGAAGGAGATCCAATGGGCGGCATGGGAGAACCTGGCGGACCAGCAAATCCACCAGCAGGAACAAGACCACCAGATGCAATAGGACCTAAACCTACACCAGCAGGAACAAGACCACCAGATGCAATAGGACCTAAACCTACACCACCTAAATCAGATCCAGTGTTTGATCCATTCGGCGGTGCACCAGGAGACGAAGGCGATGATCCAGAAGATCCAATGGGCGGTATGGGAGAACCTGGCGGACCAGCAAATCCACCAGCAGGAACAAGACCACCAGATGCAATAGGTCCTAAGCCTACACCACCAGCAGGTGAGCCAGTCCCAGGACCAAAGCCAACACCTCCGGAAAATCCAACCGGTGGTCCAAATAAACCAATTCAAGATCCTCCAATGCCACAACCAGGCGGAGGACCAGAAGCACCTACAGCAGAAAAACCTAAACCACCTGCGATTACAGCACAAATGAGAAAAGATGCTGAAGCGTATGCTGATAGAGAAGGGTTGCCATTAGATCAATTAGATTATCTTGTACCTGGTACAGTTGGCGGAATTCCAACAACACTAGAAGTTGACAAATTTGGTACTGTTAGAGATATGCAAACAGGTGATGTTATCAGCGGCGACGAAGCCGAAGCGGCTAGAGAAGCCGCTAAAGGAAGACCTCGTGGGCTAGGTGTAAAACCAGAAGCTCCAGCTACTCCAGGTGATAGAGCAGGAGTAACTGCAAAATCTGATAGCGGTGAGCAAAAATTACCTAATGGAATGACTGTTGCACAAGCCAAGAGACTTGCTAAACTTGCTGGTTACTCCGATGAACAAATTGCGGCGTACGAAAAGAGAGCAAAAGAACAAGGCTTAATTAAGTAAGGAAAAGATAATGCCAACATCACAGGAAATGAAAGTAGATAGAACCTTTAAAGGTGCTATGGAACAAATTAATAAACTACAGCAAGTTTTCCGTGACGGTGGATTGTTGTCAAGAACAATAACTGATCTTAAAGGTGACTATGATTCCAACACTATGGCAAAAGCATTTGACGATTTATATAATGAAATGGAAGAAGCATACTATGCCGCAACTGCTCATTTAAATGTTGAAGAAGCAAAACAAAAACTAGGATTAGTTAAAGAAGATCCTAGTAAGCCAAACTTTCCAATAGAAATAGAACTAGCTGGTGATAGCATTTGGGATAGAGATGAACCTAATCCAAGAACTGTTACAGTTACAGACTATAAATTTGAAAAAGACGAAGAAGGTTATGTAAGCCTATATGTTATGCACAATGGTCCTTGGACAATTTACACAGACAGTGGATTTGAAAAAGAAATGAGTGAAATAGTTGGCATGGATCTTTCATTTAGTGAACAAGGCATGCAAGAAGATGGTGTAGCACACTTAGAAGGTGGCGAGGCTATGGAATCAGTTACTGAAGGCGCATGTAATTGCGGATCAAGTTGTTCATGTGGAGGTAATTGTACTCCAGATTGTAATTGTGGTCCAGACTGCGGAGACAGTTCACAAGCTGATGCAGAACTAGCACTATTAAAAAGAAACGCAGGTCTCTAAATGAGAATCTTTGAATTATTTGAAGATCCGGGCGATCCAGAAGAAACTCCAAAACTTAGACCATCTGACTGGGCACCTAAGAAAAAAGGTATGGATGACTTTGAGCCTAACACACCTTTTGCTTATGGAACAAAGCATAAGATGCAGAAGAGAATGGATAAAACTCGGCAAAAGGCTAAAGATGCTGGCTATGTAAAACCAGACGGAACTGCTGATACTAGAGCATATTACCAAGACAAACATGACCGAGAACGAGCGGCGGCTCAAAAAGCAGACCGTGAGTATAGAGAGAAAAATCCTACAGGAGTCGTAACAAGAAATGATTCAGGAGACGATACTGGCAATGATGGTGTAACTGTAAGATCGTATGAAGATCCACCTAAACAAGTTCATCCAGATGATCGAAAAGATCAAAATAAATGGATGGGCGATGTAATGAATAAAAGGGCAAAAACTGCAAAAGCTCGTCACGAATTGAAAAGCACCCCAGACTTCACATAAGTACTACTATAATGAGTGTAGATACAAATTTAATCAAAAGCCCGTACAAACGAGAGAAGTTTAATCAGCAACAGATTGAAGAGATCGTTAAGTGTACACAAGATCCTCAATATTTTATTGAGAACTTTGTATGGATACAGCATCCAGTCAAAGGCAGATTAAAGTTTGACTTGTTTGACTTTCAACGTGGATTGTTAGATGCTTATCACAATCACAGATATAGTATAGCACTTATCAGTAGACAAATGGGCAAGTCAACAGCGGCAGGCGCATACTTGCTATGGTATGCTATGTATGTACCCGACCAAACTATTCTTATTGCGGCACACAAGTACAGCGGTGCTCAAGAGATTATGCAACGTATACGATTTGCATATGAACTATTACCTGATCATGTAAGAGCAGGTTGCACAGCATACAACAAAGGGTCACTGGAATTTGATAATGGTAGCCGTATTATTGCACAAGCTACAACAGAAAACACAGGACGTGGTTTGAGTATTTCGCTAGCATACTTAGACGAGTTTGCATTTGTGAGACCTAGTATTGCTCGTGAGTTTTGGACCAGTTTGTCACCAACACTTAGTACAGGTGGTAAATGTATTATTACAAGTACACCAAATCAAGACGATGATCAGTTTGCACAAATTTGGCGTGCCGCATGTAACACAACAGATGAGTTTGGAAATGAAAAAGAAACAGGCAAAAACGGATTTAAGAGTTACAGTGCAGATTGGAAACAACATCCTGACAGAGACCAGCCATGGGCAGATGAAGAAGAAGGTAAAATAGGTGAAGAACGTTTTCGCAGAGAACACCTTAATGAATTTATTGCATATGACGAAACATTAATCAGCAGTTTAAAACTTGCTTTAATGGAAAGCAAAGAAATATACAAACGTACAGGACAAGTGCGTTGGTACAAAAACATTGTAAAAGGCAGAACATATGTTGCTGGTTTAGATCCAAGTTTAGGCACAGGCGGTGATAACAGTGCTATACAAATATATGAACTACCAGGTATGAAACAGGTAGCAGAATGGATGCACAACAAAACTAGTATTACAGAACAAATACGAATAATGAGACAAATGCTATTAGAAATACAAGAACAAGCCCCTGATAGCGAAATATATTGGAGTGTAGAAAACAATACACTAGGAGAAGCCGCACTAGTTGTAATAAATGAAATGGGCGAGGACAATATACCAGGACAGTTCATAAGTCAACCTCGCAGTGCTAATAGAGGTTTTAGGAAAGGTTTTACTACTACAAACAAAAGCAAACTAGCGGCATGTAGCAAACTTAAAACATGGGTTGAAACAGATAGAATGGAAATTGCTAGTAGTGCATTGTTAAGAGAGATCAAAACATTTATTGCTAGGGGTAGCAGTTTTAGTGCAAAAGAAGGTGAAACAGATGATTTAGTAATGGCATGTGTACTGGTAGTAAGAATTGCACAGCAGGTAGCACAGTATGATGAAAATGCATATGATGAACTAAAAGATAGTTTCTCAGATGAAGAGGCAGTTGACCCTATGCCATTTGTGTTTCTAACATAAATACATTAAAGGAACTTTAGTATGATTAGTGGCGAAAAAATTGCGGAAGATATCTTTAAGATACTTAAAGGCAACGGGCATAATATTAAAATTTTTACCGATGAAGGGGAGAATACAATCGATCCTGAAGCCGCTAGACGTTTTTATATTCCTGACTTAGGTAGTATGATTAACTTAGATGAAACTGATAGTAAACGTGAAATACGAGTAAGTATAAATGCTAATACAGATATCAATGAGTTTAAAGATACACTTGCATTGCTAAAAAATTTAGCAAACAAAAGTATAATTGAGTATACACTTAAAAGTTTTACTAAAGCAATAGAACCTAAAGACCAAGATTACCAAGCACAAAAGGCGAGAGATATGAAACAAGTACAAGAAGGCATTAGCGCCGCATATGGTAGTAGCAAGAGCAGTTACCAGCAGTTAGAGAATGCTAAATTAATTATCAAACATAACAAACCGGTTAACGAAGAATCACGTGGCAGTAGAAGCAGAAATATCAGTGCTATCTATATTGAAAATGCAGACGGAGAACGTTACAAGATGCCAACTAATAACTTAGCAGGCGGCAGAGCTATGCTACGTCATGTTAAAGAAGGCGGAACACCGTATGATGATTTTGGTACACATATTCAAGAACAGTGCAACGAACTTAAAAAACTTAAAGAGTTTAAAAAATACAGTCTTCGTAACGGCTTGGTTAACGAGGATACAACTGATATTGTAGAAGCAGTAAGTAATAGAATTAACAGTCTAAGAGAAAAAATGAACAAGCTCAAAGGCAGTAAATGTTATAATGAAACAAAAGAGAAGTTTGAATCAAAAGAATTTAAAATTAACGAAACAGATAGAACCAAACTTCGTAACCAGTTTACAGTACGCACATTTGACGAAAGTTTAGATGAAGCGTTACCGTATGTAAATGCATTAGTCAAAGAGATGAAATCACTCAAAGAGGCTGATGACTTTGCAAAAGAGACCATGGATAGTCTTGTAGATACTATAGCTAAAATGGATACAGTATCACTACGCAAGGGTATCAATGTAAAATCTGATCCTGAGAATCCAATGAACTTGAGCAGTTTTGGAAACATGCCTAAGGAAAATCAAATTGCAGTAGTTATGGAATACTTAGGTAACTCCATTGACTTTGCAAAAAAAGGTGAGGGTCAGTTAAGTCAGTTGCTGACTAGAATGAGCGATCTAATGATGGAACGTGTCAAAGACAAAGCCGTTATGATGTCAGGAGTACAAGCAATTAACTCCCTATTCAAAAAGCTCACAGCTACAGCAAGTGAAAATACAGATGTTAATGAAGACTGGGAGGAGACATTCGAAAGTAATTTTAATAATTACGATTTTAATAAACTTTTTAGTTGACAACCAACTTTATATAACATATACTAATGACTATATAAGTAGTCATGAGGCATACTTAGGCAACAGTTGCATTACGCAACACACATAGGCAAACATTTAGGAGAAAAACTATGGCAACATTGGCAGAAATTCGTGCAAAATTGCAAGAGCAAGAAACAAGTGGCGGACGTGGTTCGCAATCAGGTGGCGACAACGCTATCTTCCCTTTTTGGAATATCCCAGAAAATTCAACAAGTGTATTACGCTTCTTACCAGATGGTGATGCGAGTAACACTTACTTTTGGCGTGAGCGTCAGATGATTCGTTTAGGATTTGCTGGCGTAAAAGGCGACAGTAATAGTCGTGCAGTTACAGTAAATGTTCCATGTAATGAAATGTGGGGACCGACAGGATCATGTCCTGTATTAGCTGAGGTACGTCCTTGGTTTAAAGATCCGGCATTAGAAGATATGGGTCGTAAGTATTGGAAGAAACGTTCATATGTTTTCCAAGGCTTTGTAGCTGAAAGTACGCTACAAGAAGACACTACACCAGACAATCCAATTCGTAGGTTTGTTATTAATCCAAGTATCTTTAATATTATTAAAGGCGCACTAATGGATAGTGACTTTACTGAACTTCCAACAGATACTGAACAAGGTACTGACTTCCGTCTTACTAAGACAACTAAAGGACAGTATGCTGATTACAGTACTAGTAGTTGGGCACGAAGAGAACGTAGCTTAGATAGCAACGAACGTGCGGCAATTGATGCTCACGGGTTGTTTAATCTTAATGATTATCTTCCTAAGCAACCAAACGACGAAGAACTTCGTATTATTGGTGAAATGTTTGAAGCTAGTGTAAATGGTGAAATGTATGATCCAGAACGTTGGGGTAATTTTTATCGCCCAGCTGGTGTGCAGATCGACACTAGTAATAGTGCTCCAAAGGGAGATGGTGTAACAGCAACACCTGCTCCGGCACCTGCGCCAACACCACAACCTGCTCCAGTAGCAGAAGCGGCACCTGCTCCAGTTACTCCACCTGAAAAACAGGAACAAGTAGCGGCGGCAGTAGCGGCAACGGCTCCGGCTGAAGGCGGTGCAAAACCTAATGCCCAAGACATATTAGCGGCAATTAGAAATCGTAGCAACTAATTGAAAAAATAATATAGTAGGCGGCATTATGTCGCCTACAGTGGCTTTATGGAGAAATTAATGGCAAAACCTTTTGATGTAAGTAAATTCCGCAAAAGTATTACCAAAGCGGTGCCCGGACTAAGTGTCGGGTTTAATGATCCGGATACATGGATCTCAACAGGTAATTACACACTAAACAAACTAATCAGTGGAGAATTTGAAAAAGGCATTCCACTAGGTAAGGTAACTGTACTTGCAGGAGAATCCGGCGCAGGTAAAAGTTATATAGCCGCAGGTAACGTAATTAAAGCGGCACAGGATCAAGGTATTTTTGTTGTACTAATTGACAGCGAAAATGCATTAGATGCAAAATGGCTACATGCACTAGAAGTAGACACAGCAGAAGACAAATTACTTAAACTTAATATGAGTATGATTGATGATGTCGCTAGAACTATTAGTGATTTTATGAAAGACTACAAAGCAGAGTATACAGACAAGGAACATGACGAGCGTCCTAAGGTATTATTTGTCGTAGATAGTTTAGGTATGCTACTAACACCAACAGATGTTGATCAGTTTCAAAAAGGTGATATGAAAGGTGATATGGGCCGTAAGCCTAAAGCACTAACATCGCTTGTTAGGAACACAGTTAACATGTTTGGTGAATTCAATGTAGGACTACTAGCAACTAACCATACATATGCATCGCAGGATATGTTTGACCCAGATGACAAGATCAGTGGTGGACAAGGCTTTATCTATGCATCAAGTATTGTTATTGCAATGCGTAAACTTAAACTAAAAGTAGACGCAGATGGTAACAAAACATCACAAGTACATGGTATTAGAGCGGCGTGTAAAGTAATGAAAACACGTTATGCTAAACCTTTTGAAAGTGTACAGGTTGAAATTCCTTATGAGAC
>JGI24003J15210_10000038_pt1 | contig 48418 bp, 55 predicted proteins | sample LinPmetageLP28_FD_15210 | JGI IMG/M metagenome (IMG submission 15210)
GAACCGTCTGATAATGTCCAGCTTCCATAATTATCAAGAGTATTACTACTTGCATTAGTTATTCTACCTTGAGCGTCAACTGTAATTGATGCTGCTGTATATGCGCCTGCTGTTACAGCAGTGTTATTAAGGTTAATTTCTACTGTGTCTGTGGCTGATGCAACTGAGGATAAAGCTGTACCACCTGCTACTGTCAACGTATTCCCATTGGAAATAGTTTGTGATGAGCCTGAGTCTCCTGCCAATGTAAAAGATGACATTGTTCCAGGACTTGTTCCGTTAGCTGCAGAGGTTAATCTACCCTGAGCATCTACAGTTATACTTGCGTAAGTATATGCGCCTGCAGTAACAGCTGTGTCATCTAAATCTAAAGTTACTGTTCTCGTTCCACCTATAGTTCCTGAGATTCCTGTTCCACCTACAACATCTACAACTTGACCATTAGATACTGTTTGATTTCCTCCTGTAGTAGATCCAATAGTCCAAGAAGACATTGATCCTGATGAGCCACTTGAAGCTGAAGTAATACGACCTTGTTGGTCAACAGTAATACTTGCTAAAGTGTATGTGCCAGGAGTAACAGCGGTGTTATCTAAGTTTATGCTTGCTGATAATCCACTATTTGAAGTTGTAATACCTGTTAAGCCATTAAAGACTACTGTATTTCCACTTCCTACTGAAACTGCTGCGCCTCCACCTGCATCTGTTTGAAGATTCCAATCATAATTTTCTGCACTTGGAAAAGTAATTGTTTGAACGTCTATTGCGGTAACATGGCCTGTAGCGTTAGTTGTAACCGTATTGACTAAATCTACTGAACCTCCGTATCCTGGAGAAGTAGAGCTTGTAGTATCAGTTCTTGATGTATTATTGTGATTTACTGTAAGTGTTTGTGCAGATTCAGCAGTTGTAAGATACGTTCCTCCTGCAATATCAACTGTTTCTCCATTTGTTACTGTTGAGCTTCCAGAATCACCTCGAATTGTCCATGAGGTCATTGTTCCAGCCCCACCATTAGATGCAGCGGTTATTCTACCTTGTGCATCTACTGTAAAGTTAGCTGAAGTATATGAACCTGCTGTAACTGCTGTATTGTCTAAGCTTAGTTGAACTGTGTTTCCAGAACGAAGAGATGTTAAAGCTGTTCCCCCTGCAATGTCTACAGTTTCACCATCACTAATAGTTGCGCTACCTCCACTGTCTCCAGTTAAAAGCCAGCTTGACATTGAACCTGAACTTGTTCCTACTGTTACCCAGCTACCTGAACCTGTGTGATATTTAAGAACATTTGAATCGGTTCTATATATTAATTGACCTTCACCAGAAAGAGCCGCAGGATCAGACGTTACGTTGTCTACTTTAAACTCTACAAGTTCTGAGTTTTGAAGGTTTATATTTGCAAAATACTTAATATCTGCCATAATTTTTTTTCTTTATTATTAATTAAAAATTGCTCTACCAGTAAACTGGTTATTAAATGTTAAGGTGCATTGATTTAAATTATCATAATCCACTTGACACTCTACTTCTTCGTCTGACCCATTTATAACTGATACTGACGGTAATTTGTTTAAATTGTGATTTACTACAAAAACATCGTTTGAGGGAGCTAAAGTCACAACAGCATTTTTATCTCCAGGAACATTTGTTCCATAGTCCAACAAAGATATAAAATAATCTTCATTATGCTCGAAGCTCCCGTTACTTGCTGTATGGGTTAAACTTATATCATAGAAGTTTGGTTCTCCTCCGACTTGAGCCGAAGCTACCCACGAAAAAATTCCCCATTTAGATATGTCGGAACATTTAGATATAATTACTGTAGACCCAACCAAAGGCGAAGTATACCAAGATGATATATCTACATTAGGATGTCCAATTTGAGATTTACTTATTCTAAATCCTGTAACAGATGAAAAAGGGAAAACCGCTGCTTGTTGAGGATTAAAAGTAATACTTCCTGAATTTCGTGCTGTTTGTCCAGGAACGTTAGGGTCTATAATTTGATAATAAAAACGAGGTACATCTAACTGTATGTTAGCTGTTAAATTTAAAAAATCAGCTACAGATTGAGCTGTAAAATTTTTAGTTGCATCTAAAAATGTAGAGTCTGTTCCAATCCACTTATCGCTTGCTACAACAGGACTTGCATTTGCATATGTACTAATTCTTGCCATTTATATTACTTTTTAATAGATTTTCCTTTCTCATATGAGCGTCCTCCAAAATATGCTGCAGTTACTGTAATTAAAAGCATTTTTAAAAGTTCTTTCCATTCATCGTCAACTGCAAAGTTAATAAATCCTGAATCAATAAAGATAAGCACTACTGTAGATACAAATAAAAAAATTAAAGTAATAGGCCTAACTGATTTTGATAATTTATTATCGCTTGCCATATCATGTCTCCATCTTTCAGAAACATTTTTTTGTTGCTCGACTTCTGCTTGAATAAAAATTTCTGTCATAGTTTTTTCAAACTCTGCTTTTTCATCTTTAGTTCTAATAAACTTATCAGCTATACCTGCTATTTTATTCCCTACATCTAATGCGCCTGACCCAAATATTTTTGCTAATATATCTTTCATTGTTTAATATTTTCCTCGTTTACTTGATGGAGAACTTTTTGTTGAACCACCTTTGCCTGCCCATAATTTTTTACATGACCAATATCGAGCAGTTAGTTTTGATTTAGCTGTTTTACATTTATGTCTTGCCTTGAATGAACGTCTTGCAGCTGCTGAATAATTATGTCCATATCCTGTTGCTCCAAAGTGAATAAGTTTTTCTTTTCCGTTTTCACAGGCCTTAACCATTTTCTTTTTTCCAGCTCTATCTGATGCAACCACTTTGTTGCATGACATTTTCGATTTGTCTGCCATATCATTTTATTTAGGTAAAGTTTTTATTTTACCGTTTTCAGTTCGTGCATATCTGTTTTTTTCGTTTTCCATACTTGGAATTAATGTTCCACAATATCTGCCTTTACCGTATTGCCAACAAACTTTTTTACCTTTAGTTCTACCTGCCATTGTTATATAATTTTATATTTAGTTTTACCATCGTCTTTATATGCTTTTAAGCATTTGTTTCTATTTTCTTTATCATTAACATAAGAAACATGTATCCAATTAGGATTCATATCAGTTCCAAATTCCCATATTAATTGGTCAAAGTTTAAATTATCTTTTATCCAATAATACATTTCTGCATTGCTTTTATGTCCGTACACATCATCTAAATCTAAAGCTTGAGCTTTACAATGTTGACTGGTGCTTGAGCCTTTTATAGCTTCATTCAAAGCTATAGATCTAAAAAAAGAATTAACTTTTATTGGGCCAGCGACCCACTCTCTTAGAGGCTCAAATATTTTTTCAGCAGTTATTTTCATTGTTTCTACTTGCGTTGGATTAGGAGTATTGTCAATTCCTTTTCTTTTTGCAGTATTAGAATGAATAGCCTCTGCGTATGAAATATGTTTACTTATTCTCATAAAGTAATGTTAAGTCCTATAGTTGATTTAAAAAGTTCTGTATCCCAAAACTTTGTATACTCGCCTTCTACAAATATACCTAAATTAGAATTTATATTCCATCCTAATATTAAACCGTATTGATAGTCTGACCATTGTTCTAAATCAGAGTCTTGAATTAAACCTCCAAGCCCCCAATTATTTCTATTTAAATAACTAAACTCTTCATCTCCTTTAATATATTTATGATAAGGCAATATGTAATTAGCATATGCATGAATCCACATTTTATCAGTGTAACTATAATAATCAGCTCCAATTATAGGGGCTACTTCTGCAAACGCATCTAATAAATCCCATTGTTCTTTGTTATATCGATTCATTAAATCAGCAAAAACTGTTTCACGAAATTCTAAATCTGTATTAGCTACAATGTTTCCATTAGAATCTACCCATTGCCAATCTTGCGTTTCATTTCCTGATTCATCTGTTAAAGTATAAAATATATCATCATATCCATATTCAAATCCTAAAGTGTACCAAGGATTAGCTGCATACTCATATGAGTTTCCTTCAGGGTCAATATATTCTGTTGTTTCATTTAACCAAATTTCTACTGGGTTATATCCAAATGCTTGTTCATGTGTACGTGCAATAACTCCTGCGCTAATACTAAACTTTTTTCCTATAGGTAATCTTGCTCTTAATTCAGCTGAATTATATTTAAAACCTACATTGCCTTCTTGCCTTGACTCTATTTTAGCAATGTGATACTTACTTGTATGCCTAAGAAAGTAACGATGGTTTGTAAATACCTCACCTCTCTCTCTTTCTTTTTCCCAATGAAATAAATATTCAAATCCATTAAATGCTGCTGTTGGCGCAGATAATGCTACATTTTCTTCTGTACCATCATAGTAGTTTTTTTCTTTGTTTTCATAATCAAATCGAGCTATTCTTCTCAAGCCAAATCCATAACGATAATCAAAAGGATAATATTCTGTAGCGTTTTCTACAATTGGTACATCGTACAAACTTCCGCTTGAATTAGTTCTAACAACATAGTCAATTGTTTGTTTTTGATAAGGATTGTTTACATTTCCTGCAACATAAAAAGTTCCATATTTTAAAAAATCCTCATAAGTTTTTTTTAGAAAAAAACCTTTTTTTAATTTTTTTAATTGTTCTTCTGGAACAGGANNTACATCTTCTATTGTTTGAGCATTACTGTTTATTGTAAAAGCTAAAATCGTTAATAACGTTAAAAGAAATAATAGTTTGTTTTTGTAATCTTCAAAATTTTTCATAGTTTAAAATTTGCTTTTTATTATTTTATTAATATGAAATTGTATTGTGTCTAATGTGTTATTAGGTAATTTTAATGTTATATCGCTTTCAATAAACAAAACAGTTTTTCTGTTATGAAACAAAACAACGGTTGGTAAAAATTTTATTTTTTCCTTTTCAAAAATTTTTGGATGGTCAGTTAAAAATAATCGCAGTTGATCTGCTCCTTCTAACTTATCAAGATTTACTTCTGAACCACTAACAAAATCTGCAGTAAATTGTATAACAACTACACCGTCTTTATAGGATTGAGCAAATGTAAGTGATGGTATTAAAAATAATATTACTATCCATAGTTTCATCTGTCTTTTGTTAATTCGTAGAGACGTTCTTCTAATTTAGATAATGTTTCTTTCATCTCCTTAACATCTCCTTGCGTTGTCATTATCGCATCTCTAATTATTTGATCTTTATATGTAAATTCTGTTTTAGTAACTTCTGGTTTAGGAAGCTCCATTGCTTTTGCAATATCTGCCTGTAGAATAAAATACATAGAAGATAATGATACTGCAAACCCTACAATCATAGAGATTGTTTTTAAATCTAAAGTGACTTTTGTATCTTCTCCTATTTGCTGCGCCATATTACCAAATTGCTATACAACTATTACGAGATGCAGCATCTGTGCCTGTGGTGTATAATTTTAATATTTGAATTGGAAGGTAGTTTCCTACTGGAAAGTTTGCAAATGTTATATCACTCCCTGCTGTTGTTTGAACCTTAATGTCAACATAAGATTTTTCTACATCCATAGTTGCGTCATTGCTTCCAACATATAATAAACATCCGTCAGAAGAATTTATTCTTGATGAACCATTAGGGCCACCTAAAAATATAGTATATGCTTCTGGAGATGTAAATATATCAGCACTTACTTCTAATATAGTAGAACTATCTATTGCTACTACTGTTGCTGAAGTGTTATCTGTTGTGTTGTAAACTATATCTCCGATTTCAACTTCACTGAAGTCAGCTCCAACGTCAACTAATTTATCTGTTGTAGCGGCTGTAGTTGTTCCAGATATTACTGGTAGTCCAGGTGATGGGATAGGTAATGTGTCACTGGCTATTATCTCTAATGATAATCCAGTATTTACGGTAATTTTTGGGTATGCCATTTTTTTGTTTTGAGGGTTAAAAATCTCTTTTGTTACTATTTATTTTTGGTATGGAAACATCCTATTTAATGTATCTCTACGCTTGTCGCAACCGCACCCACCTTTCGTGACTTTGTTTACAACTTGTTTTATTCCTGTTGCTCTTGTAAATTTTTCTATTGAATCACCAAAGCCTCTGGATGTTTTTGTTCTTTTCATTTATTCAATTCTTTACTTTTTTTATAATAAGGATCTTCATCTATGTTTCCACCCATATTTACTGGATCAGGCATGTTTACCTCTGGAATACTTGATCCTGGTTTACAAAGGCATTGTGAAACTGGACATTCATCCACTTCAAATATTAATTTAGATATAAGCCAATTCCATTTACATTGAAACTTACACCATACGTTCTGCATCCAGATTCCTAATTTTACTAATAATTTCCCCATAATTCTATTTTTTTGGTGACGGCACTTTATCTATTCTTCGTGGTACATAAGGTACGTGTTGAACATGTGTGTTGCTATCGATAAACATTTCTGCCTTTTCTTTTTCAACTTTTACTTTAATTGGCTTTGGTTTGTCTAAAGCCTTTTTTTTTGTTTTAACAATTTTTTTTGCCATTAGATTAAATTTAAATTTTATTTTTTAGCCTTACCTTTTACTTTTTTTAGTTTTGGGTTTTTCTTTTTAGCCTTAGGACTTGCTTTTCGTGTAGAAGACGCTAAGATTGCTGATGCAGCTTTTTTAGATATCTTCTGTTTTTTTGCTATTTTAGATGCTACTGCTTTGAAACTCATAGTTTATTTTCTAAAACTGTGTTGATGAACTTTTTGTGAGTGTCTGTAAGACATTGATTTGTCTGCACCATACGAGTGTCCATACATTTTTTTAGACATAGCTTTTGATTCATTACGTCTGCTTTTGTAAGATTGAGATTTTTTTCCATGTCTCGATCCTAAAGACTCATCGAGTCTGTCGTTATAACCTTGTTTCATGATTTTATTTTTTTTATTATTAGTTATTTACAAATATAAGAATATTAAAATTAGTTCCATTTGCCATCAAAATTTCTTCTTTTCTGACCTCTTATAGAGTCCAACTTCTTTTTTTGTTTCTTTAATGCTTTTCTTTTTGCTAATGCACTTTCAATTTTTTGTTGTATTTTAGTTTTTTTCTTTTTCTTTTCTTGGAAGTCAGTACCTCTTGTAGTACTTGTGTTTCTTGTCAAGCGTGATTTAGGATTATCCATATTATTGTCTTTCAAATATTTCTGATAACCCGCTTTTAGTTTTGCACACGCATCTTTAGTTCCAGCTGTGTGTATTTTTCCATCATATCTGTATGTACAATTTCCCATAATTATTTATTTTTATTTGCTATAATTTATTATATATTACAATACTCAGTAGTTGCATCAAAACTTGGACATGCCTTCGCAGCAAAGTCTCGATGAGAATGAATTTTTGCATCTGGATACATTTTACGTAACACATGCAATAATTCTAACAATGTTTCTTTTTGTTCTGATGTTCTTGTATCCTTTGCAGGATATTTTCCTTTTGAATCTTTTTCAGATTCTACTCCTCCCACATAACAGATCGATATTGAACTGCAATTCAAACCTTTAGTATGAGCTCCACACTTGTCTATCATTCGTCCAGTTTCAATAGAACCGTCTATTAAAACTAAAAAATGATATCCTATTCCTTTCCATCCTCTTTTTTTATGCCACCGATCTATAACCTCAGCATTGATAGAGTCATCTCCCTCTCTTGTTGCGGAACAATGAATAATGATTTTACTTACATTCTCTTTTCTCATCGCATTACTTTTGTATCTTTACAAAGATAACAAATTAATCTAATGAAATTTAAAGGGGTGTCTAACAGAAGACAAACATCTCGTGTTAAACCGAGTCACGACTATTTAAAATATTGGCGTGTAGTAAGGTATTGGGTAAGAGCTAAATATAATTTAGGGACTCCTGAATTAGAAATGCTTTTATTTTTATACAGTGAGCAGATATTTAACAAAAGTCAATTCAAAAATTTTGAAGAATTAATGTCCTGGGATATTAAGAGATTTAATTATCTTCTCAAAGAGGGATGGATACACGTGTGGAGAAAACGAAAAGGAAATGAATCAACTCTCTATGAATTAACTTACAAGTCTAAACGAATTGTAAATACTATTTATAAAAAATTAAATGGAGATATTATTGCAGAAACTTCTAAAAACAATCCACTGTTTAGAAATGATGCTTCATACATGGATAAAGTTTATAGAAATATGATTGTTGAAATGAATAAAGAAATTAAAGAACAATAACTACATTGCGTTCTTCTATGATAGTATAACTCTCATCTTCAAGAAACATAGTGTGCCCAGAAGACTTATCAAAATAAATTACATCACCTTGTTTAATCACTTCTACATTTGTTCCAGGATTAATTACTTCACCCTTATGATATCTAAATGATTCTATGTCAGCACTCGATAATAATAATCCAGAGTCTGATTTATATTCCTCGTTTATTTTTTTTATTACTATGTATTTACCTATTGCCTGCATATTACTTTTCTTTAATTCTTGCGTGGGTTACTATTGCATTGGTGCTTAAAATTGTAGTAGCAACTGATACTGCATTTATTAATGCGTTCTTAGTTACCTTTAAAGGATCGATGATTCCCATTTTATACATGTCACCCCATTCATTGCTTTTAACATCCAATCCCCAACTGTTGCCATCCCAGTTGTTAGCCATATTCTTTTCTGTGTTTGCGTTTGGTATTCCTGCGTTCTCCCATATTTGAAGTAGAGGAGATTGTAAAGCGTCACTAAGTATTTTCTTTGCAATTGGTAATTCAAATTCATAATCATTATCAGAAGGTTTGAGCCACCAAGCAGCTCTCCACAAAGATAGTCCCCCTCCTGCAAGAATTCCTTCTTCCAGTGCGGAACGCACTGCACACACCGAGTCATCGACTCGGTCAAATTTTTCTTTTTGTTCTACGTCAGAGTTTCCACCAACATATATACAACCAATTGCACCAGCTAAACTCGCAATTCTTTGATTGATATAATCTATCTCGGCTTGTTGAGTACAACCCTTTTGGTATTCTTTTAGTTCTTGGATACGATTATTAATCTGCTCCGTAAGTGCTGAGTGTTTAATAATTACAGATGAACTCTTTCCAATAATAATTTTATCTGCGTTACCAAGATCTGAAGGCTCGATCAAACTTAAATCATCTCCAGTCTTTTCAGAATAATAAGTTGCACCAACTGATATAGCAATATCTTGCATTAACTCATGTTGCTTATAGCCAAAGTTTGGTGGCTCAATGTTACAAAACTTCAAACCGTTTCGCATAACATTCGCGGCCAATGTGTTTATTACATTCTGAGAACACTTTCCTATTATAAGAAGTTTCTGATTGTTTTGTATAACTGGTTTAAGTATTTTTTCTATTTGTAGTATGTTACTAATTTCAGTATCACAAACTAAGACCTTAACATCTTCTAAGATACACTCGTCTTTTCTTTGATTGTTTATAAATAAATTAGATGTATATCCTCGGTCAACTCTAATTCCATTAGTTACTTCTGCATATGTCTCTGAAGTCATAGACTTTTCTACTGTAACAATTCCACTATGCCCAACCTTGTTATAAGCGTCAGCTATAATAGTACCTATTTCTTTATCACCGTTTGCAGAAATTGTAGCAACATCTAATAACCTGGCTTTTGTTATCTTCCTACTTTGGCGTTTTAACTCTTTAACAACCTCCTCTGTGAAGTTATTTATATGTTTAATAACCTCAGTCACATTATGACTTTCGTCTAATCTTTTGTTTCCAGCTTTTACTAATGCTTCGGTTAATACAATAGCAGTAGTCGTTCCATCACCCGCGGTGTTAGCAGTTCTTAATGCTGCATCCTTCATCATTTGGATTGCAAGATTCTCTACGGCATCATCTAAATAAATTGAATGTGCAACAGTAACTCCATCTTTTGTGATTGTAATTCCACCAAGGTGATCAGCAGATTCTATTAATACGGTTTTACCGCGTGGGCCTAACGTACTCTTAACGGCTTTTGAAATTTTAGATATTCCTGAAATTAACTTTGTTCTTGCCTCTGAATCGAAATCAAGATTTTTTGGTATATAGCCTTTTGACATTATATTAGAATTAATTAAATTATAATGCAAAGGTACAAAAATTAATTAAACGGTTGTGTACGTTATGCTCGTTTTTTTCTATTCTATATATATATATATAACTTACAATATATATATATTTTATTACTCTATATATTTACTTTAAAATGAACATAATGAACATAATAAATATAATATACTGAAAATCAGATAATTAGTTTGTGTTCGTTTTTTTTTAAATGAACATAGTTATGTTAGGTTTGAACATAAGTCAATAAAAAAAAGGAAGCTCGATTTACGAACCCCCTCTTTTCACATGATCAAAACAGAACAATCGGGAAAGTCTTAATACTTTAATATATTTTTACTACCATCCATACGCATCTTAGCTCTTTCGATACCATCAGCTATACAGTCGATTTTATATTGTTTTTTCATTTGGTTTCTATACATTGAAGCTTGTTCAATACCAGACACACCTTCAGCTCTCATGTTGATGAGCCTACCGTTTTTAATATACAAGCCGTCACCTGCATTGTGGGATTTATTATATGACATATCTCTAATTTTTTGTAAAGGTAAAAAAAAAATTTCACATATGTTGGGGTTGAGGGTTATAGTAGGTTATACGTTGACCAGCCCTAAAAATAAAATCAAAACTTTTTTGTCTTCGAGAAACAATTTCTAATTTTTTCTTCAGACTTTTTCAGAATTCATGAGGGGGTAACACCTTACTCCCTTGCTCCACATTGGTGGTGCTTGTTGCATCCCTTATCCGTTAGTCTTACGGTACTATATCTGCTTACATATTCCCCTATCACCATAGTCCTTCCCCCAATATAATTAAAGAGAGACAGAGAGACATCTCTTAACCCCAGTCCGAGCCAGTCAGAGAGTAAACGTTTCATCCTCACTAAAGCTGCGAAGAGAGAGTTGTGTAACTTACTGTCTACCAGGACATTAGCAAAGAGAGAACTGGTGGTTCGAGTTGTGCATCAAGTCATCCTCTACGAAGGGATTTGGTCGGTTCAAGAATTAATAGTATATTGCACATATATTAATAATTAAATACACACAAAATGAACAACAAATTACACGCTCAGATGAGCACCGAAACAACAAACGTTAAACACGCAACAACTCCATCAGAGTATGCATTTCACGAGTCTAACGCAATCATTACATTCACTTACTACGCTAACAATTTTCACTACGATTTCATCGAAAGAGTATGGGGTGTTGACACAATGTTATCCAATCACTTACAGTCTAAATGGGATGTATTAGTTGGCTATTTGACAGTAGCGAGAAAAGAGACAGACAACAGATTCATAAAGAATTTAACTGGAACAGAGTTGTTCTACAAGTTTTATATGATGTTGGATTCCTCTAACAAAGAACTATTAAATGAATTTATACTTAAACAATAATTAATCTTAAACACACACAATCATGAGTACAATTAAAACAAACAAATCAACAGTAAAACACACAACATTTCGTCAACTTGTAGAGTTGATATTATCAAGACAAACTGAAGAAGGATGGGGACACCAAACCTTTACACGTCAAGACATCCATAAAGCAATATGGGTTGCTCAAGGCAATGACATTGAGACTTACGTGGTTCGTCAAGGTAACTACGCAACTGCAATTAAGTCATGGACAGATGATGAGAAACTACTTGAGCGTATTGATAGAGGACTATATCGTCTAAGCGACAACGGTTTTAAGTTCGGTATGGGAACTTATAAAGAAGGGGTTAAACTCATCCGAACTATTAATGAAGACAGATTGAAAGCAAGACGTAAAGCACGTGAGGAGCGAAACAATCTACCACACTTTAAACATGCAAAGAAATTCCAACACTTAGTTGGGTTATCTATAGTGAAGGTTAGATACTGTACACCATCAGAAAGAGATAGTTTAGGGTGGTATAATTCACCAATCATATTACATATGTCAGATGGTTCTTTAATGTTTCCACAAACAGATGATGAAGGGAATGATGGTGGTGCATTGGCGTTATTTAACGACAGAGGTAATTTAGATTGTGCTTACACAATATAATATAACGGTATGCATGGTGCATTGGGGAGTTCGATTCTCCCCATACCACGACAATAATGTCAAACAATTAAATACACAATTATGAACAAATCAGTACAGTCCTTTGATGACTTAAACTTCAACAAACACAAAGCGTGTAAAGGCGTTCAAGCGTTTCACGAGTTCCCTAACGGCAACACAATCTCAGTAGTAGGTGGTGAAGGCTTATATGGTGATGGCGTAGTCTCATTTGAGGTTATGACTAACATAGAGTCAATTAACGGTGAGTCTGGAGTTTTATCATGGCAATCACGTGATGAGGTAACTAACATCATTAATTCACTTCAATATACTATGGGGATTACACCCAAAGCTGCGAAGGATCTTTTAGAACAAGCAATTGACAATCTATTAATATTAGAAGAATTAGGTGAGTCATATGCACACTTTCAAAGTGCTAAATACACGCACACACAAATCAAAAAAGCAATTAAAATTTTAAGATAAATAACTATGGAAAATACATTTAAACACAGACAAATACAGTTGACAAAAGAGTCAACACTAATGGAAGCATTTAAGTTTAATCTTGACTGTTATGACGATGAAGTCATAGACAAAGAAGATTTTATCAATGCTATGGAACAGTGGATATCACACCTTACACTCCCTAATCTTAAACGAGAGATAGACGTTGTAATAGATAAAGTAAAAGAAGAGATAGTAGAAGTATACACTGACGATGATGTTCTGCCTAAAAACTGGGTAGAAATGCAAAAACACTTTGATACAAATGAGTTCTTTGCAGACTACTTAACAGACTTGAGTTTTGACTGTGCAACAGTCATTACAAATAAAGTTGATGAGTGGTTGAGAGAACAACGAAATCAAGTAGAGAGTATTAACAATTGGAGCAGTCTTTACTACAAACGAAAAGATAATTAATTATGGCAAATTTAAGTTATTGCAGATTTGAAAATACTGCACGAGATTTAAGTGATTGCGTTGAAGCAATTGACAATCAAGAAATAAGTAAAGAGTCAAGCGATTCAGAATTAGAAGGACTACGTTGCCTTCTGATTTTGGCTCGTGAGGTTCTGGATAGAGAGCAAGAGATAGAATCAATAATCGAAAACACATAGATATGAAAGAGTTCTTAAAATTTATAAAAGAAGAGCCACTTGAAGCTATAGGTAGCATATTGTTTTTGGCAATACTGTCAATCTTATTCTACGTATGTATGTGGATATTTTACTAATCAATTAAATTAAACAAAGATGAATATATTAGAATTATTTAGTGGTAGCCGTAGCATCGGCAAAGTTGGAACGGATAGAGGACACACTGTGTTCTCTTCCGATTTCACTGATTTCCCCAACACAGATTATGTTGTGGACATATTAGAATTTGATGTAAACAAAGTACCTTTCGTTCCAGACGTTATATGGGCGAGTCCACCATGTGAATCATTTAGTGTAGCGTCTATTGGGCGTCACTGGGTGAAAGGTGAAGTCTTTACACCAAAGACAGAAAATGCGAAAAAGGGTTTAAAGATCCTACACAAGACAATGGAAATTATAGAGTATTATTTGACTCAAAATCCAAACTTAATTTGGTACGTTGAAAACCCACGTGGAAAAATGAGAAAGTCACCTCACTGGGCAAAAATTCAACATTCGTTAAACACCGTAACTTATTGTCAGTATGGAGATGACAGAATGAAACCAACTGATATTTGGAACAACAACGACTCCTGGATTTCCAGAAAAATGTGTAAAAATGGAATGCCTTGTCATACATCTGCTCCGAGAGGTTCTTCGACTGGCACACAAGGTCGTTCATCGTATTACGACAGAAGTAAAATACCAACAGAACTGTGTGAGGAAGTTATTATTTCAACAGAAAACAAACTTAAAGAACTCAAGCCTTATACAGTAGAATATTGGTTTTTAGCTTATGTAGGTGCAGACGATATGGGCTATGATTATGAGCATATAGATGTGACTGCAAAGAACGATAATGAAGCCATAGAAATAGCTAAACGACTGTCACGTTCTTACTCTAAAAACTTTAAAATAGTTAGGAATTAACAACTTAATTAACTAAATTTGTACAATAATTAAATAAAATTAAATTCATTATGACCTTAGAACAATACCTCAACGACTGTAAAAAACAAATCGAAAATTCTCACAAATCCAGGATAAGACCTTCACAGAATCCTTACACAGAAAACAAATTAGAAGACACAAAGGGTGAGCCACCCTTGTTTATTGGCTCATAAATAGTTGTGTGTTTATTTATCCATGCCTCACTACGAAAGTAGTGGGGTTTTGGTGGTACAAAACAAAATTTAAATCAGATGCAAGAAATTAAAATTATTACTCAAAAAGAATTTAGCAAACCATATGGTATTGCTTTCTTAAAAAATGGGAAGCCAATCCCCTACACACGATGGTACAAGACTGAAGCTGGGAGATCCAGAGCAATTTCTAAAAACAATTGGACTATTGTCTATACCAAAAATGTTCGTAAAGAACGTCAATATAGAAGTAATCAAGGTAGAAGTCCAGAACGAATGACTAAAATATATAAAAGTATGTTTTGGTGTTTGTTAGGATTAACAATTACTGTATTAACATTAATTTTATTTAAATAATATGTGGAACACAAATTCAACTCATCCTAACACTGGATATTCAGAACGAATAGAGAGTATGAAAGATGGAGTGTCTTTAGATACATGTGATATGATTTCAAATGTAGGTCAAGAAGTAATTGACTTGCTTCTTAAAAAGAACAAAGATTACGGAGATACTGCAAACAATCCTCCACAGATTTTTAGTAAATTATCTGCAAAAGAGGGAATCTTAGCACGTATTGATGACAAGTTAAGTCGAATAAAAAAAATAGGATTTGACAACCCAAATGACTCAGAAGACACTTTAAAAGACTTAATAGGATATTTAATGTTGCTAAAAGTTCAAATTGAATTAGAGAAACAAGCAGTATTACAAAAAATATTAGATAATAAACCTAAACCAAAAAAATGAAAAAAGACATCTTTGACAAATATGCATCTGCTGTAGCTGATAAATTTCATGTTAACTTAGATAGTATATTCGAAAAATCAAAACGTAGACATTTAGTTGACGCAAGACAAATGTTATATCTGTTATGTAAAGAACGTCCAATATCCGTTGCTTACATTCAACACTACTTAGCCGAACATGGTTATGAGGTAGCTCATACAACCATTATGTATAACTATAAAAAAGCTAAAGAACAAGTAAAATCAGATCCTGAATTTAAACAAATTTATAAAATCCTTAGTGCCGATGAATCCCTTATCTAAATATTATACAATAGAGGATATTTGGAATGAGGCATATATAGATTCACGTTCATCTATTATACCATTACCTAAAGGTGTTGCTGTTATTGGAGCTGGTGTAAAGATGCAAAAATTTGGAGAGCATATTGAAATCTTCAACATGAACAAAGGTGGCGATTATTTTAAACCCCTTGACAATGATGAACTTGGATTGTTTTTAATTTATGGATGGAAAGTAGGATGTATTAAAATATCGCTTTCTAATTGTAAACATAAATTAGATATGATTGAAAAGAAAATACAGAACGAAGTCAACACAAGAAAAAACGACAAGCATATTCAAAATCTAAAAACTCGCAGAGAAAATATACTTTTAAAGTATACAGACCTTAGAAATAAATTAAATCAAGTTAAATTAAAATCAAAACACAATGAGTAAAACAAATGAAAATCCTTTTGTGAAATTGGCTAAAGTCAACATTAAAGGTAAGGTAGAGAAAAAAGGAAATTTCGACTACCTTTCGTGGGCAACTGCATGGACGTTGCTACAAATAGAGTATCCAGGATCAACAAGAACTATTTACAAAAGACATTTTGAAAATGGTGATGTAGTAAATTACTTTACGGATGGGAGAACGTGTTGGGTGAGTGTAGGAATTACGGTCAATGGCGTAGAGCATATTGATGAACTTCCAATAACTGACAATAGAAACAATTCTATTCATCTAAACAAAATTAATTCTTTTGATATCAATACGGCCATTCAAAGAGCAACGGCTAAAGCGATTGCAATGCATGGATTAGGCTTACAACTTTGGGTTGGGCAAGATATTATTGCAACTACATCTCCACCAACTAAAACTGTCGGTGAATGGCCAATAAAGTTAGAATTTGGAACAGACAACTGGCAGAAAGTTTTGAGTTTTATGGCAAAAAACAAAGATAAAGGTCTTAAAAAAATAATAGATATACTGACAGAAGAAAAGTATATTATAGAAAAGACAGAGCATGAAGATTTAGAAGTATATTTTAAAACATTATCAAATGGCAAATAAGTTAGATACACCACAAGTAGCGATAGAGAAACTTCAGGATGATACTTTTTACTACGGTGATTATGGTAGAAAGTATTTATCTAACTCTGATATTATCAAACTTCTAAAAAATCCTACGCAATTTAGAATTCCACAAGTTAGAACTAAACCTATGTTAGTAGGATCGTATTTTCATACGGCTATGTTAGAGCGTGATAAATTAGACAACTTTACAGTTGTTGATGTAGCTTCACGTTCAACAAAAGCATACAAGGAAGTCTGTCCACCTAATGATATTTTACTTCTAAAAAAAGAACAAGAAGAAGTTCTGTCGTGGGTAGATAAAATGACAAGTAATATTGAAATACATGACTTAATATATGCAGACAATAATCAGTTTGAAGTTCCGATGGTAGATAACATAATGGGCAACTGGTGGAAAGGTAAAGCTGATATTATTCATGATGATTATATTATTGACGTGAAAACGAGCTCTGACATTGATAAATTTATGTACAGTGCAAAGACTTATAATTATGACAGTCAAGCCTATATATACCAACGAATGTTTAACAAACCTATGTTGTTCATTGTAATATGTAAAACCAGTCAAAGACTGGGCATTTTTGAATGCTCTGCCGATTTTGTGCAAGGTGGTCAAAACAAAGTACAAGCTGCAACAGAAGTTTACACTAAATTTTTTAGCGATGAAAAAACTGCAAACATTAATAATTACATACATAAACAAACTCTTTAACAACGGTTCGTTTAGAATAAATGCAAAAGTATTGTGGATGGAAGTTCCAACCATCTGCAACTGTAGAAAAGATAAGGATGAAATTATCATGTCTACAATTGAACATTTGGAGCAGAACATTAAAATTAAATTATAAATTATGAGTGATTCAACTTATGAAGTAAAACCAGGAACGTTTTCTTTGTTTAAAAATGAAAACAGAACCGACAACAACAACCAACCTCATTACAATGGTAATGGAAAAGACTTGAATGGTAATGAATTTCAAGTTTCTGCATGGTTAACAGAAAGTAAAAATGGGAAAAAGTATTTTTCTTGTAAATTGCAAGAGCCGTACAAAAAGGAGACAGCTCCAAACCAAGTCTCAACTGCTACAGCTTCTGTAGTCGAAGGTGATCCAGATTTACCATTTTAATCTATTGGCACAATAAGTTTGGGGGTAATTAACCCCCATTCTTTTGTGTTCATTATGCTCATTTTTAGTCTGTATTTTAAATCTCAATAAAATTAACTCTTTAATATTATTTTATTTATATATTATTATACTTTATTTGAACATAATGAACATAAAATAAAAGAAACTACTGTAAATCAGAGTTTTATAAAAAATCAAATGAACACAAAATGAACATAACTATATTTAAAGACATCAAAGACACCTCACAACCGTTCTATAGATCAGTTGATATAATTCTAAATAGAATACAAGAAGGTGCTTCAAAAGACTTAGTAAAAAAAATCAGAAACACAACAGATAAAACTAAACGAAACGAATACAAGCAACATTTACCTGCTATTTGTTTTTCAGGAAAGTTTACAAAACGTAATGACAATTCGATAAACGAACACAGTGGTTTAATCTGTTTAGATTTCGATGGTTATCCATCAAACAAAGAAATGTTGCAAGAAAAAGAAAGGTTAGCTAAAAACAATTATGTATACGCAGCTTTTATTTCCCCCAGTGGCAATGGCATTAAAGCATTAGTTAAAATACCACCTAATCCTGAAATGCACAAAACTTATTTTAAAAGTTTAGAAATACATTTTGCATCAGAATATTTTGATAAGACTTCAAAAAACTTGTCACGTGTGTGTTATGAATCTTACGATCCATTAATTCATGTGAATGAAAACTCCAGTATATGGGATAAGGTAGAAGAACAAGAATATCAAGAAGTTATAAGAAATGTGGACCTTCCAACACTACCAGTAACTGATGAGAATAAAATTGTAGAAATTTTAGTGAAATGGTGGGAGAAGAAATATCCTATGAATGAAGGAGAACGTAACCACAACACTTATGTGTTGGCTTCAGCATTTAATGATTTTGGAGTTACTCAAACTTTAGCTGAGTATGTTTTAAATAATTATCAATCCAGAAATTTTACTCAAGATGAAATTAAAAGGACTATAAAATCTGCGTATTCTAATGTACAAAATTTTGGAACTAAATATTATGAGGATGAAGAAAAAGTAAATCTTATAAAACATAAGTTAAAGAGAGGAGTATCAAAAAAAGAAATCCGATCTCAGTTAGAAGAGTCGAATATTGAGATTGGGATAGTAGAAAATGTAATCAATCGACTTGAAGAAGAACAATCAAATCAAAAGTTTTGGACTAAAACAGAAAAAGGCACTATAAAAATTGTCCATATATTATTTAAACATTTCCTGGAAGAGAATGGATTTTATAAATTTAATCCAGTTGGAAGCAAGAACTATATTTTTGTTCGTGTAACAAACAACTTGATTGATCACACCAGTGAAAAAGAAATAAAAGACTTTATATTAAATTATCTTTTAGATGTTGATGATTTAAGTGTATATAATTATTTTGCTGAAAACACAAGATATTTTCGTGAAGAATTTCTTACACTTCTTTCGTCTATTGATGTATATTTTATTGAAGACAACAAAGACACATCTTACCTTTACTATCGTAATGGTGCTGTCAAGATTACATACGATAATATTAAAACTATAGACTATCTTGATATAGGTGGTTATGTGTGGAAAGATCACGTAATAGACAGAGATTTTGAGTTATGTGAAAGTTTTGATTGTGATTACAAAACATTTATAGAAAACATTTGTGGTCGAAATGATAGTCGAGTTAAGTCGATGCGTTCCACCATAGGCTATCTTTTGCATGGATGGAAAAACTTATCATACAGCCCAGCAGTAATATTAAATGATGAAGTAATATCTGACTTTCCACAAGGTGGTTCAGGAAAAGGATTGTATATGAACGCTTTGTCTCATATGAAAAAGTTAGTAGTTATTGATGGCAAATCATTCAACTTTGAAAAATCATTTGCGTATCAATTAGTTTCTGCCGACACACAGATACTCACGTTTGATGATGTAAAAAAACATTTTGATTTTGAAAGATTGTTTTCTGTAGTGACAGAAGGATTAACATTAGAAAAGAAAAATAAGGATGCAATAAAGATTCCATTTTCTAAATCACCAAAAGTAGCTATTACAACTAACTATGCAATTAAAGGTAAAGGTAATTCATTTGAAAGACGAAAGTGGGAATTAGAGTTGGCACACTTTTATACTAAAGATTTTACACCTTTAGAAGAGTTTGGAAAACTAATGTTTGGCGAATGGAATGATGAGGAGTGGTGTCAGTTTGATAATTACATGATAGAATGTTTACAAATGTATTTAGAACATGGATTAATAAAAAGTGATTTTGTAAATCTAAAAATTCGTCAGTTGTCGGCTGAAAGCTGTCATGAATTTATTGAATGGTGTGGGATTATTGGTGGTGTAAAAAACGAAAAACTTTATATTGGAGCGAAACTTTATAAAAATGAATTGTATATGGATTTTGTTGAAGAGAATCCAGACTTTGCTCCTAAGGCCAAGATGACAGTCTCAAGGACTAAATTCAATAAGTGGCTGTTAGCTTATTCAGAATATCAATATGGTTGTCTTCCTGAAGAGGGCAGAGATGGACCAGGTAAATGGCTTAAATTTAGACACAAACAATCATTAATCAAACAAACAGACCTTGACTTTTAATTATGAAAAAAATAAACGTATTAGACTTGTTTTCTGGAATAGGTGGTTTTCACTTAGGCTTTGAAAAAGCGGGATATAAAGTTAAGTCTTTTTATTCAGAAATAGATAAACACGCAATCGCAGTATATAAAAACAATTTTAAAAATAGTACATATGTCGGATCAGTTACAGATGTTCGAAAAGAACAGTTACCAAGAATTCATGCTATCACCTTCGGAAGCCCTTGTCAAGACTTTAGTGTTGCTGGAAATCGTAAAGGGATGGGAGGACAACGTTCAAGCCTTATCCTTGAAGCCATTAGACTCATTGATGAGTGCAGACCAAGAGTTTTTATCTGGGAAAATGTTAAAGGAACATTCAGCTCAAACTCTGGCAAAGATTTTGCGTCAATCCTCCAAGCCTTTACCAACATTGGGGGTTATAGACTTGAATGGCAACTGTGTAATACAGCGTGGGTATTACCCCAAAACAGAGAGAGAGTGTACCTTGTCGGATATTCTACAAAAACAAAACGAGATTGGAAAGGAGTTTTTCCTATCAGACTCAGCCCAACAACGTCTTCAGGAGTATCAAAAGGACACGCTCAAATAAGTAATTTTTCGCCACGAGAGTTTGGCTTCAAAGATACTTCACCTGCTTTGTTATCTCGAGACTATAAAGATCCTAAGATAGTTAAAGCTGCTGACTTTAGAAACGATGAAGGTTTACGAGTAAGACAAAATGGTGACACACCATGCTTATCTGCACGTAGACACAGCGAAAAAGACATAAGCACAATGCCACCCTTAGTAGTTTCAGGAGCATTAAGAACGTATCCTCGCCAGTCTTCTGAAGAAACAAACAGAATAAAACGCTTAGAAACACGATCTGATAGGCTTTCTAATGCCTTAACGTCAGCACCATTAGACAGTGTAGTCGTTACTGAAAATGTCAGAAGACTTACGCCTATAGAGTGTGAAAGACTTCAAGGGTTTCCAGACAATTGGACTTCTGAAGGTGATTATGATGGAGATATAAAACCAGTTAGTAACACTCAACGCTATAAAATGTGTGGCAATGCTGTTACTGTTGATATAGTCGCAAAGGTTGTAGAAAAAATTAAGCCACTTTTATGAAGTTAAGAGATTATCAAGAGTCTATAGTAAATAAAGGACTTCCTCAGCTAAAAAAATATAAATTTTTGTATCTTGCCCTCGAAGTTAGAACGGGCAAGACAATTACAAGTTTGAGTATGAGTAGCCTCTTGCCTGTCTCTAACGCACTCTTCTTAACAAAGAAAAAAGCTATTAGTAGTATTGAGGATGACTACAAAATGTTAGGACCATCGTTTAAAATTACAGTTATTAATTATGAATCAATCCATAAAATACCTCAGCGTGGGTATGACATGGTAATTGTAGATGAAGCACATAGTTTAGGTGCATTTCCAAAACCAAGTAAAAGAGCAAAACAAGTTAAGAGTTTAATCCAGGACAATAATTGTTACGTAATACTATTGTCTGGAACACCTACTCCAGAATCTTACAGTCAAATGTATCATCAAGTATATGGAATACCAAACAACCCTTTCAAAGATTATGTAAACTTTTATAAGTTTTCTAAACACTATGTAAATGTTAAGCAAAGAAAAATCAATTCTCTTTACATAAACGATTACTCTGATGGTCTACAGACTATTATAGACGAAATGAAACCATATACCATATCATATACACAAAAAGAAGCTGGTTTTAAAGTAAGCATATCGGAAGAGGTTTGTTATGTAGATATTTGTCCTGAAGTTTTAGAATTTATAAAACGTTTACAAAAAGACCGAGTAATTCAAGGTAAAGATGAAGTAATATTAGCAGATACTGGAGTTAAATTAATGTCTAAAACACATCAATTATATTCTGGTACAGTCAAGTTTGAGAGTGGTAAATCTCAAGTGTTATGTACTGCTAAAGGTAAATTTATTCAAGAAAAGTTTAAAAATAATAAAATAGCAATTTTTTATAAATTTAAAGCAGAGTTAGAAGCTTTGCAAGAAGTCTATTGTAATCAGTTATGCGAAAATCTTGAGGAATTTAATACTACAAATAAATCTATAGCACTGCAAATTGTTAGTGGACGTGAGGGTATTTCCTTACGTCATGCAGAAGCTTTGGTCTATTACAATATAGATTTTAGTGCGACAAGCTACTGGCAATCAAGAGATAGGATGACAACTAAGGATAGATTAAAAAACAAAATATATTGGGTGTTTGCTAAAGGTGGTATAGAAGATAAAATTTATAAAGCTGTAGTAAAGAAAAAAGATTACACCTTAAATCATTTTAGAAAGGATTTATTAGATTTGTGATATGAGGTTTGCTAAATTTTTAGTAATTTGGATAAGTCAAAATCTTGCAATACCATTCTGGGTTGTTGGACATATTCATTTGTCTATTCATTCTTTTCATGACATAATAGAAATAAGTTCATCTATAGGAATGAATGTGATAGTAGCTATAGGGTTTTATTTAGATTATAAAAATGACAGAACAACAGATACAAAGTAAAAGAATAAAAGAGTTAGAAGCTGAAGGATATTATGTTTTAAAGTTAATAAAAACAAATAAAAACGGAATTCCTGATCTTGTCGCTTTCCCAAAAAATTGTGAAGTTTTGTTTTCAGAAGTAAAAAAATTGAAAGGAAAAGTATCAGCTCTACAAGAGTATAGATTAAAAGAATTACAAGAGCATGGATTACGAACAGAAATATACAGAGGATAGTAGTTGGGACATGGAAGATGATTTCAAAGATTTCTTTCTATCCATTGATCCATTTCTCGCACATAAAATAGCAAAATTTTTAGATGAGAATTTAAAACGTGTTCCATCTAATAAATACATTACACACATCAGAGGGGGGGTGGTAAAACACGAAGATGAGCAAGTCTATTTTGCAATAGAAATTACAAAACTTCCTGGATTTATAATGACACTGTCATTTATATCTTTCATCGATGTTGACGAATACTTAGACCTCATTAACTTAAATTGTTACATCAAATCAAATCATGAATCCAATAGAAAAATTAATAACCCTAACAGCTTCAGTATTCAATATTGACGATATATATTCTAAGTCTCGTGTGACTAAGTATGTATATGCAAGAGCAGTGGTATTTTATTTGTTACGTAAAAATCATTATATGACTTTTAAAGATATAGCTGATATATTTAATAAACATCATGCTACTGTAATACATTCAATTAAGGAAATGCCATACATGTTAAAATTCGATAAAAATTTTGAAGCCAAGTTTAATAAAATAAAATTACTTTGGTTAGATAATGTTGAAAACTTAGATTTTTCTGTTGAAAACAATGTAAAAAACTTGCAGGAACGAAATAATTTATTAAATTTGTTAATCAAAGAGTATCAATCGCATACTACAATACTAAAAAACAAAATACTTTTTATGGCATCTAAAGAAGATTGTCCTTATACGATTCTCGATGTAGATAAAATCTATAATTACTCTACGTGGTCAACAAAAAGAAAAGTAGATGCGTTATTACATATAGATTGTATAATGTACTGTAATTTAGGTATAGATTCTACTATCAATGAAAGAAAAGAAGTAAAACAAAAATCAAAACTAATATATCGCACTATAAAAAAATTAGATGAAGCTGCTGGGAAACAGTTTCTTCTTGCAATGGATTAAGAAAAACAAATAAAAGATGATTAACTCTGGTCGAGAATGGGATTATATAAGTAATCGCAAATCCAAAGTTTCTGCTGAAGACACTAATGCAATTAGTCATATTAATCATGTAACTAACAGTATCCACGACCTTGCCAACGACTTGTATGAGGACTTAATGGAGAGAGATCACGACAAAGCAAAGTTAAAAGCATCTAATATTTGCAAACTTATGTCCGATTTAATTCATAGTATGACCGATGAAATATAAAGAAGATGAAATACGCCCAAGACTTTCAGGAAACAAACGCAAAGCGTTTGAGCATCTAAATAAAAAAGAACGAAGAATATTAGTGGTTGGTGATTTACACGCTCCTTTTACCCTACCAAATTATTTAAATCATTGTATAGAAACTTACTCTAATTTTAATTGTAATCAAGTAATATTTATAGGAGATATTTTAGATAACCACGCTTTTAGTTATCATGAGCCTGATCCTGATGGGCTATCTCCAGGTTCTGAATTATTGATGGCAAAAAAATTCGTAAAAGATTGGTATAAAGCATTTCCAAAAGCAGATGTTTTAATTGGAAATCATGATCGTATGGCTTCACGTAAGGCAATGACTGGTGGTGTACCCTCGGCATGGATAAAGTCCTATAACGATGTCTTAGGCACTCCTAAATGGAACTGGGTGGAGACTATAGTGTATGACAATGTATTGTATGAGCATGGAGAAGGTGGACAAGCAAAGGCAAAAGCAAAAAATAATATGATGTCAAGCGTATGCGGTCACACACATACAGAAGCTTATACAATGTGGTTCGTAGGAAAGAAGTTCAGAGTGTTTGGAATGCAAGTAGGTTGTGGTGTAGACTCAAAAAGTTACGCAGCAGCTTACGCAAGAAATTTTAAAAAACAAGCAATAGGTTGTGGTGTTGTAATAGGTGGACACACAGCAATTAATTGTTTAATGAAATTATGAATAAAAAATTAGTTAAATCATTATATGAGTTCGCAGATGTAGTTGCAACTCGTTTTTCTTTCAAAGACAGAGAGGGAAATGTAAACAAAGAATCATTTAAAGTATATGAAGTTATTCCTACTTCAGATCAGACAGCAATTGTTTTTTTCCAAAAGTCTACACAAAAAATAGGAATGGGATTTTTTTACTATATTAATAGAGGTTCATCAAAAGGTTGGAAATATTTCTTTCCTACTGATAGTCATGTTGTAGGTATGATGGCTTGTCACTATTATAAATTAGAAGTGGAGCGTTTTAATTCCATTAAAAATCTTGATAAGTAATTAGTATCTTTGCAATCCTTTTCGCTTCTACAAGTTCTTTGCAAACACTATATTGTTCTAACTGCTCAAAGTAATTGATAAGAACATCATACGCATCATCATTCATTGGTATGTGAAATTCAGTTGGATCGAATATAAAAGCACAGTTCAAATCTTTTTCTAATAAATCTTCGAATGATGCTTTGCCTACTAAAACCAAGTAGCTATTATACATACAATTGTATTCATTAAAATCAGATATATTAAACTTGCTTATTTTCATTCGTTAAAATATTCTTCTAATGCTTGTTCATACTCTCTTTTTGCTTCAGCATCAGCCTCTTCACTTTCTCTTATTTCATCGGCATATTCTAATTCATATTCACTCTCAGCTCTCATCATTTCTCTATATTCTTCTGGCATATACTTTTGCATTTCTGCTTTTGTAAAGTTAGAAGGTCTTGGTTTTTTTGTTTTTTGTTTTTTACCCTCTCTTACATACTCACCAAAACTAAATAATCTTAAAATTAAATCCCCCATGTCTTTTGGGCCTTCTGCCAACGCCATATAATTATCAACAAACCTTTTTAATTGAGGTCCAGGAACACCAACTAAAGTGGTAAGTTCTAAATAAAATTTAGTCTCAAGCTCTTTTTTCCTTAAAGGATCTTTTGTTTGATTCATTTGCGTATAAACTCTACTCAATGTAGCAGCTTGTTCTAATAGTGGTATGCTTGAAGGAGTTGATGCCCAATACTTACCTGTAGCAGTGTCTTTAACAACATTTAATAAATCTCCTAAAATAAATAAAGCATTTAAATTCCCCATAATTGCAGATAGAGTCAACTCTTGAGCATCATCCTCTCTACGATCTCTTAACAAACCTGGCATACCCATACTTACATATCTAAACAGTGTAGGCATTACAAAATGGTATACAAATAAAGTTCTAAGATTTTCTGTATAAGTGCCCTTACCTTGTTTACCACCACTTTTTATTTTTCTATATAAATTTCTGGATGCGATTATTTCACGTCTTAAATATTGTTTTGGTGTTGTTAAGAACATATTAAATGCACGTTGGAATACATTACCAGTCTGGTAATAATCTTTATCTTGTAAATCATAAGACTGCTGAGTTCTTAAAGTGTCATCTTCAAATCTTTTTATAGCATAATCAATTGCATCTTGGTCTGTAGCATTTTCATTCTCAGAAAGATATTTAGCCTTGTAAAATCTATAGTTAGGTAAACCACCCAGCATTATAGCACCTTTATCACCTAACATAGTGAACCCCATTAATATATTTACAAATTTGTTTTGAGTTTCTTTATTAAACTTTTTCTGTATAATATTGTTTTGAGCATCTAATTCCTTAAATGCTTTGTCTTGGTAGGTTTCAATTACACGTGTTATTGGTTTTCCATATCTGTCTTGTAATACTACTGAGTTGTCTAATATTTCTCGTGCATCTCGCTTCATTTGTGAAGGAGTCATCGCTGCATACTTAGTCCAGTTTGCATATCCAATATCATTACCGTATGTAACAAACGAAGTCATCTGTTTTAAAATCAAAGTTGGATTTAAACCTAAACGAGAAAGCAAGAAACTTGTGTTAAAAAAATTAATTAACTCACTGTTTTTTTGATTTTTTGCACCTTTATTGGCTATTTTTTGGATTTGATCAGAAATATATTTATTTATATTATTTCCAAATTTATCTGCTATTACTTCTTTAACAGCAGAGTCTTCGAAAACTTTATTAATATTTCTAATTGGCACTGCATAGGCAGCAAAGTATTCCATATCTCTTGTATAGTTTAACAATGCATCTACAGCGTTTGTCTGTCTGATTGGTGATGTGTTTTCTTGTCTGAACTTTGTACTTGCTGCACTAACATTATTAATCCATGAAGTGTTTCCATCTGCCAATAAATCAATACCAACAATGTCTGTTTCAGACGCTCTATATAACCTTCCTGCATAATACTTATTCCAAGGCATATCTGTCCTATAGACTTCGTTATAAGTTTTATTATAGTGTTCATATTGAGATGGGAAAAAGTCTTGAATCATCCAATCTCCTAAAACTATAAGTCTGTCATCTAATTTCTCTACTATTTCTTGTTCAATACGAGATTTATATTCATTACTTTCGCCATCAAATTTTTCATTTAAATATGATAGTTCACCATCAAAAACAGTTGGTTTAAATGTGTTTTCAAAAGACGCAACTAAAGAAGGATCTTGAGCTTGATTTCTATAGTACAACAGTTCATTCTGTGATATCATTATACCATTACTTACACTCTCTTTATTTAATGCTTGTAATAAGTCTACTTTTTCTCCTGAAGACATTTTGGTGTCTGCATATATACGTGCTATCTCGTTATCAATTACAGTTTGTTTTGCTTCACTAATTACAATGCTTTCATTTAGATTAGAGTTTTCTCTGTTTGCTCTTGTCCATTTTTTACCAAATAACTCTGTCATTTTCATACTAAAATCTAACTCATGATTTAACATTCTGCCCTTATAAATTCTTGAAGCTTTACGAACTTCATTACTGACTAAGTCTTGAGAGAACCCACCAAACAATTCTCCAGTTGATAAAGATATTCTGTCCATTAAACCAGCTAAATCTTCTGCCGATCCAAACACATATCTTTCAACAGCTTTAAGATTTGTTTTAATACCTAATGCTAAACGTTTACGTACCGTTATTGGTTTTATTAATCCTCTTCCTGCGTCTTTTACTGCTTTATCTTTTAGTTTTTTATATCGTGCTAATATGTCTGCTTGAGTTATATTTTTTTTGCCCTCATTTATTAAATCTTGTTCTGGATTTATTGTTACACCCATTTCTTTTAACATAGCTATGCTATTATTCATATACATAGTTGCATCTCTTAATAATTGCAATTGTAGTCCAGTAATTCCTTGTGATTGTAATTGTTCTAATCCAAATAAAATCTGTTGGTATGCATTAGTTTTTTTAGGGTTGTTTTGCTCCATTGTTAATGTATTATTATAAGCAATGGCAACACCTAAATCTGCTACACTTTGAGCTTCGTCAGGTGTCAAAGTTTTATTTACTACGGTTTTTACTCCATTAATAGTTATCTCTTCTTTTTCTAAAGCATAAATCTTGTCTAATAAACTTTTGTTTTGATTATTTACTTGTTCTGCTGTTAAATTTTTAGGCAGTTGAACTGTACCTCTTTTACCTTTCTTTCCAGGAACATAACCGATTATATTTTTTTGAATAGCATCTAATCTTTTCTTAATTACATTAGATATAGATGTACCTTTAAGTCTTCCACTTTGAACTGTAGTGTAAGATTTATTTAATATGTTTAAAATAGTATTATCTAAATATTCGTTAGTTATCTCTGTAACTCCATCAGCAATTTCATTTACAATTAATTCATAGTTCCCTTCATCTACTGCATTTATTTTATCAATTAGAGATATTACCTGACTTTTTTTCATTAAGTTTCTTGGCACTACACTTCTAATGTACTGACGTAATTTTCTTTGAAGTCTTTTGCTTTCGCCTTGTGACCACTTAATGTTACGTATGTTTTTATTTAGATTTAATATTCTAATTGCATTTGTAGAAGATACTTCTGGTGATAGATAATTTAAAACATCTACTTCCATAGCTTGTTGTTGCGATGTTTTACGTGAACCTTTACCACCTTCATTCTTGTATCCTGAAAGCGTATACATGAACTCTATTGTTTCATTTACAATATCTTCAAGACTACGTTTATTTTTTCTTTTTCTTTTGTTTGCAGCTAATAATTTTTTGTAATGTTCATTAATAGTATTAAGTATACCAACTCCTTTTTGTAATCCACCATCTACATTTGCAAAACTTTTTGGAAAATCTGCAAACAAATCCTTATCTATTTTTAATGCTTCATTTATTTCTTTTGCTTTGAACCCTCGTTTCTGCATGTATTGTTTTAACCCTGAATCTTTAAATCCTTCCATTCTACCATCTATAACTATTTTAAATGCAGAGTTAATATTATCTAATTTTTGAAACTTACCTCTTCTTAATGCTTGAGGCTTTAGCATACCACCACGTGGTTTTATAACATACACACCTCCACCTTGTCCATACTGATTAATCTTGGCTTGTTTTACTTTATATCCAGGAGCAATTTGATCTAACTGTCTTTGCAGATATCTCATGTCAGCTTGAGGACTATAAAACCCACTGGTGTTCATTCCAGTTTGTCTCATAAAATCATCAATTGTTTTTTGTTCTTTGCCTTTTCTTGATTCCTTTTGACTTTCTATGTTTCTTATACCACTTCCGTATGGAGCTAAAACTTGAGATTGTTGAGCTCCACTCAATACTTTTCCATACTTAGCTTTCATAGATGCAGGTAGTAAAAAGTAAGCGTTAACTAACTTATTAGGAACACCAACTACATCACCTAATATATCATTTGTATATGTGGAATGATTAGACTGTACCCCTGCACCAGTTGGTTTAAGAACCAACATAATGTCATTCATTTTAAAATTATTGTCTTTGTAGAATCCATCACGTAATGATTCTAAGTCAACAAACGCATCAGAGTCTTTCATTAGTTTATGTAGCTCAGTGTTTGGTGTTTGTTCTGAAGCAACTAAACCAGATAAGAATGTTTTTCTAACTGTATTAGATTTAGCATTTCTAATAGCATCCCAACTGTCATATTTTGCAAGTATATCTTTTACTGCTTTGATAGGAGGTTTAGCGAAATTATCAACGTTAGTTTTAAATTTTTCAAAACTTCCTAATTTAGAAATAAATAAATCGTAGACTTTTTTGTTTGCTAACTTACTTGCTTTTGGAGAACCACTTACTATAAAGATATAGTCGGCTTCTTCTGAGTTTCTTGCTAATGCAGATTCACTCATACCACTTGCCCAAATAATTTTTTTCTTTTGATTTTCTGGTACATAAGCATAACTTGGACCTCCATCTATAGCCACACCATCTACTGTTCCAATACCCAACTGATCAGCCATCCAGAACCATACCTTTTGTTTCTTATTAGATATGTCTTCAACTAATGCATCAATATCTAATTCACTTTCTGGGGTAATTAATGAGTTGTTGTACACTCCATCAAAACTTACTTTCTCTTCTTTACCTTTTCTTTCGTCAACTATTGTTGTGGGGTTTCCGATTGGAGCAGTTCCAACTTCGTTCATTTCAGCATTTATATCTTCAAGAACTTGAACATCTTCTTGCAATATTTCTTCGCCTTGTCTTAATCTTGTAGATACTGTATTTAAAAAGTCAATTACTGCTTCATCTGATTTAGTTAGTCCTTCTCTAAATGGTGATGGAATATTTAATTTTTTTAAAAACCTATTAATTAAATTAATTATTTTATTTTGAGTTGGCTTTTTTAAAGTTTTATATTCAGATGCCAGTATACCAAACAACTCTGAAACAGCTTCTTCGTTTTGATCTTCTGATTCATATTGTTTAGTGAAATTATCTATACGTTGTTTTATATTACCCGAAGCGGGTAAAACTTTATCTAAACTTAAAAGCATACGTCCAAATACTTTGTTGGCTGCGGCATCAGTTTTAATTAGTTGATTAGCCATTGCGTGTACAGCTTCATGAAATGGTGTAGACTTTGTAGCCGTTTCCATATTTATGTGTATGGTATTAGAAGTAGGATTAAAATATCCTCTTCCGTTTTTACCAGTTTGTTTAGTAAACAAGTCGGTATTATCATGAACAACAATACGTACTTTTGGAAAAAGTTTATTGATTGCTTTAGCAGCCTTTTTTGCATTCTTTATAATTGTAGTCTGCATATTTGCATCTACATTAGAAGGAGACTTGCCTTTGTTTCTACTAATATTAGGTGATACTATTTCGTTTGTTTCAATAGTGTCATCGAAAAAAGATTCTATATCTTCTTGTTCGTTTCTGTCTCTTACTTCCTCTTGCGTTTCATTTTGGTTTTCAGATGACTCGGTTTCTTGGTTGAGGTTTTCTTGCGAACTCTCGTTGGTAGACTCCGACTTGGATACGCTTTCTCCCACCTCGCTGCTATTTTCGGCAGATTTTGGTGCATCCACTCTCGTTGTGCTTGACTCTTGAAGGGCATCTTGTTTTATTTTTATTTGTTCTGGCGATGGATTTTCCACCCCTTCTTCTTTTAATTCATTTATTGCTTGTTCTTCAGTAACTAACGAAGGTAAGCTTTCTTGTTCTTGTTTTAATTTTCCTTTGTTTGACGCTTCTTGACTTCCAATTTCTCCTAATTGTAATTTGATAATATTTAACTCAGCCTGCTTGTCTTTATATGTACCCAAGTCTGAATCCATACCTTCCATTTCAGTTTGTAATTGTTTCTTTCTGAAAATTAATTGAAGAGCGTCTTTCTTTTGAGTTGTACTTAAATCTGTAGCCACGTCTAAATCTATAGATGCAGCTCGTAGTGTATCAAACTGTGATTTTTTTTGTTCTCCAGCTCTTTTACTTATTAATCCTTGAGCAACTTCTAAATCTACCTTAGTGTAGTAAGCCTGCACATAGGTATCATCATTTTTCATGTTATCAAACAACTCAATCATTTCATCACTAATTGTGACAAACGATCCATCTTTGTTTCTCATGTTAGCAATACCCATAGGAGTTGCTAAAGCAAACCCACCTACGGCTTCAGCAGCAGCAGAGTGTCCTAACTGTTTAAAATATTCTAACGACCAACGATCTGGATTCACAAACATTTCCTTGCCTTTGATAGCGTTATAAATGTTTTTACCTTCGATGTCTGTAAATTCTTGAAATAATCCTGTTTCTGCTTCGGATAATGCTGCTGGTGCAACTCTCTGTCCAAACTTATATAATCCAGACTTTCCTATAGCAGCCGTCATTCTATTGTCCATTAAATTAACAACAGCTTTACGAAACATTTGTGGTGTTGCTCCTTTAGGCAAGGAGTTCAACGCTTTTGTTGTAATAGAAGTTATTAGTTGTGTCCCTGAAGTTCCTTTTAATAAATTTCTAAAACCTAAAGTTTCTAAAATACCAGAAGTAATTGCGAGAGGCAAAACTATTCCTTTTTTTTCTGTCTCAGATACCCATTCAAATTCAGGGTTCTGCTCCATTTGTTCATTTAATTTATCAGCATGAAGTAAAGCCATTGCTACTAATGAAGATTGTCTATAACCATCTGTAGCCCATCTTTTTATAGCTTGTCCCATTCTCTTTAAAGCTGTACCACTTTTACCTTTAGGAACTTTAGGAACTTTTTTTTGTTTGATAGCTTGATAAAGCATTGGTGCTAAAGCAGGAAGAGATTCAGCCGCGCCATAAAGACCTGTCATTATTATACTTTCGTCTCTTTGTGCCTGCATTCTTTCTTCGCTCACATTTTGAACTCCAATCAAATCTTGAAAAAAATCTCTTGACTTATCTTTAAACTCTTCTTTTGTCCCCTTAACCTGTTGATCACCTATTAACTCATCAATTTCATTAAAAGTGTTAGTTGCTCCAAATACACCTGGTGCATCTACCCAATCGTCTTCTTCTATACTCCACACTTGAGGATTATCATATTGAAGTGTAGGTTGTCCTAATCCTAAAACACCTGTTCCACCGTAATTATATCGAACACCTCTATCAATATCATAAACTCCATTAGGGAGTTTGCTTAATCGACTGTCATTTTTTTCTATTATAAATTGCCCAGTAAATTCATTTCCCTGTAAGTTTTCTGGTCTACCAAAAGATTTAACCATCATTTGATTAAATGCAGCACCAGTTAATTCACCTTCTTTTTTCAACCCTTCAAGCCAATCTGAAAAGGCTACTTCTGAATCTTTTATTTCTTGAGGAACTTTAATTCCTTTATAGCCTTCATACACACGTATAAATTCATCTCTATACTCTTCATCAGTAAGCCCAAAGTCATTACCTTTTATGCCTTGCATTAAACCATAAAAAGCTTCAATTCCTGTTCCACCAATTGTTGATATTGCAGAATCAAAATATCCAACAAAACTATTATACAATCCACCAAATGCCGTACCTAAAGCTGTACCATCCGACTCTTTCATTTTAACATAGTTACCAACGGCAACATCTATGTCTTGTGAGTTGTCTTTAAACGTTCCATATTCATCAGATAACTTTGTTCCCATACTCGCTAAGTATTGACCTTCAGCAATTTGTTCTTGATATCTTTGATAGAATTTAGGATCTTTAAATAATTCTGCAGGTGCAGTGGCATATTTTTCCATTGCAACTTCATGTGCTTCTTTACGTTCAAAATACTCTTTTTGTCTTTTAACTAAATCAGCAGACGATCCTTGAATGTTTTTTATATCTTTTTTGTAAGCTTCGGCAGTAAAGTATTTTTTTTTGGAATTGCTATACTCGTTAGACAAAGTCTCCATAATAGACTTTTCTTGATTTTTTCTGATAAAATCTCTTAATGCTCTTGCTTCTTCTGTGTTATCAGCCGTAAACCATGAGTCCACCGCAAACTCTTCTTTATTACCATTAGGTGCGGTTACAGTTACGTTGTCTAATATGCCTGACTCTTCAAATGTAAAGCCGTAATCATTAAAATGATAGTTAAGTCTATTGACTACTGGCTCTTCGTCACGTGTAAATAAATCTCTATTTACAAAAGCTAAAGATCTTTCAAAGGGTGTAGCGTTTTCATCATATGTAATTGAACCATCTTCCCCAAGAGAAGTTAAATCAAATACTCCACCTGATTCTTTTTCATCATACTCAACATCTTCTGTAATGGTTGCAACCCCCTGTTGTGGTGTTATATCTGAATTAAGAAAATCCTTATCTCCATCTAATCTTGGAGTCTCAGTATTTACAGTCTCTGTATCAACAGACTCTTGAACAACTTCAGTTTGCCCACCTTCAGTAACAACATCAGTTGCAGTAAAACCAATATCAGATTTAAAAGTGTCTAAATCTGGTATATCAAAAAATTCAGACATACTATCTCTAAACGCAGATAGTTTGCCCTCATCTTGCATGTCTATTACAAACTGTTCATAGGGAGGTAAATCAAAAACTCCAGATCCATTCTCATATAATTTTCGTAGTACTTCTTCATTCATATTTAATATGCTGTCGGTTTACCACCTTTACGGTTAGCTAATTCATCATTTCTTTTCTTTACAATTTTTTGAGCTGCTTCTGCTAACATTTTATCAAGGTTTACATATGTCGTGTTATTGTCAAGATCTATGTCAGTCACACCAGGGATAACTACTTTTTTATCTCTATACTTAACTTGTATTTTTGGTGGATTACCTACCAATTCAATTTTAGAATTTTTTCTAATGGCTGACGGTAGATAAGCTACAAATACATCATTTACTGAGCCTTCAATCTGTGCTTTTCTTCTCGATCCAGCGCTATAATAAAACGATGGCAATGTAAGAGCAGTTGTATTACCTGGATCTATCTTACTACGCATATGATCCCCTCCAGAAACTGTAGGTAATTTATCTCCTTGAGCTCTAATTATTTTTTCACCTGCAGTTTTAACTTTGTATGGATTTCGTGCTGCAAAATTAACTGCGTCTTCACCTGCGTAAGTTATATCTAATCCATTTGCTTTTGCATCATCAATATCTGCTTGTGCAACAGTAACGTTTACTTTTTCAGCGTCTATTTCGGCTGGCGTAGGTGTTGCGTTACCACCAGCCAATAAGTTCGCTTTAGCTTTTTCTGATTTTAATGTTTCAGTAATTTCAGAGTCACTCATTGAACGTGTGTTAAGAGTGTAAGATCTTTTCTTTTCAAACTCTCTTGTGACATCATCAAAACTCATTGGTTTACCTTGAGAGTCTGTACCAGGAGTTAAAAGTCTCCATAGCTCTCTGGATAAATCTTTTGTACTTCTTATTTTACCATTAGCATCTTTTCTATTGACAGGTTCTGTTTTTCCGTTTTGGTAAGTTACAATTATTTGATCACCTTGACGTTTGATAGAATCAATCATTTGAGCAGGATCATTTTTACCAGCGTTTAGTTGTTGTATACCAGTGGCAGTTTGACTACTAAATACAGCCATGTCTCCTGCAACTATATCATTAACTCTTTGAAGATATCCTATACCCTCTTGGTTTGTCTGCACAATAGCAGCTCCTGTGCTATTTAATTGTGGGAATGACATGCCTCCATCAATTTTCATCATTGAATCCATCTGTTGGTCAAATGCTGAATCACTGGCAGCACGTACTACTTCCTCAGCAAAAGCTCTATCATTAGGCTCAAACTTAGGTGGGTAACTGTTTGCATCAACTTTAATCCAGTATTTTAAATCTTTACCTGGATTGTTTTCTTTAAATTCTTTCTCTGATTGTGCAAAACTAAAATTATTGTCATATTGTCCTGCAGCATTACTTAACACTTCATCGTCATAATTAAACTTAGATTGGAACAATGACTCTTTCATTTCTTCAAATCTTGTTTTGTTTTGTCTAACATCGTCTTTAGACACAAAGTATATACCTTCTACCCCATTAACCTTACGTGTTGCAGGGAAGGTTGTGATAAGTTTCTGCATCTCATCTTTATACAAAGCAGTTTGTGCTGTAATGTCTGCCGTTTCTCTATCATACTGATACTTAGACCTATTATTTGCGTAACTTGCAGGAAGATAAGATTCAGGGCTATCTTTATATGATGGCATATCACCATTAGCATCTAACCTAACTATATATGCAGTATTTGTTCCTGGATCCATCCAGTTTACAGTACCATTTAAGTTGTTAAATCCTTGATTTGAACCTTGTATATAAGTTTCACTTGCTCCTGAAGTATTGTCTTGCTGTCTTTTAACTGCATTGTCTGTATACTCTTGAGCACTCTTGGCCATTATACCAAACTGTGCCATTTGATCTTTAGCTTTTTGCATTAACTGACGAAACTTTTCAGGAGGAATTCTACCATCCTTCATAAGTTTTTGTTGTAGCATTAAATTCTTTTTTAAATTAGTTGCCATTTCTAAAACACCATCACTAAATGTTTTATCAGCGTTTAATTCTATTTCTGCTACTTTTGTAAATAAAGCATTTGACTCATCATCTAATTTTTGTTTTTTGTCTGCTTTATCTTTTTCTATTCCGTCAAAAACACCTTGTAAGTTCTTGCCTATAGTCCCCCATTGGATACGAGTTGAACTGTCACGTGGTTCGTATATACTGTATAAATCTGGATTGACTGTATTTAGTGTTGGTTTTTCTGCCATCTATTTTTATTTATACTGTTCCTACTACGTTTCCGTACAAACTCTTAAACATCTCTAATTCCTCATCAGACAACAAATCCTTTTTTGCTTTATATAAAGCTGACGCTTTACCTGCTTCACCAGCAAATGCTCCAACACCTTCAAAACCACTTTTCATAGATTCGGCTTGTGCGGTTAAATTGTCTTTCTCTCTCGACAATTCATCTTTGGCTTTACCTACATCCATACCAATAAGTTGTTGTTTAACATTTTCGCCAGCTTGAGCTTTCATTTGAGCGTTTTCATATAAATCACCTTGCAAATCTGTTCGTATTGCATTAGCATTTTCTGACGCTTCTGCTCCAACTTTAGCAATACCACCAATTAAATTACGTGTATCACCCTCTTGTAGTGCTTGAATTCCTTGTTGTTGAGTTTGCATGTTTTGTTTAAACTGTTGTCCAAACGCCTCCATAGGAACATTCAATCCCTGAAAGAAATTCTTTTGTGCATCTTCTCTTGCTTGTTTCATCAAACGCTCTGATTCTATTCGAGCTTTGTCTGCTGCTTTTCTTTGTTTCGCTGCCTGCATGAAAGACATACCCCCTTGAGCTAATCCTACACCTGCACCTATTATTGCTGTTGCTGCCGCCATATTATAATTTTTTTATTAGTTCTGTAGTATATGAAGAAGCTTCTTCATAGCCTTGTTCTTTGTATACATTAACTAATGATTTGTTTTTTACTAATGCGTACATGAATTTTTTATTCATTTGAGTAGCTCTTTCTTCTAACGACAATAATAGTAAGTTAATAGCTACTTGTCTTTTATATTTATCTTTATATTCAAAATTAGATATTACCCAGTCTGCCCAAGCTACATCAGAATTCGTATTATAAAGAAATCCTGCTACCACTGGTATTTCTGCGTCATATATCATAAAACCACCTGTACCATTTTCAGGTAAAAAGTTTTTAGGGGGTGGTGTCCAACGCCATGTTTTCCACCATCCACATAAAACCTCCTCATAATCGCTTTCTTTAAGTGGTAATATATTTAATTTCATTTACCAACAAAGATAATAAATTTTTATGGATAAGATTTCATCACACTACTCCCTACAGAATATATCTCTACTGGACTTGTTGAATCATTTGAAAGTTTAAATTGCAGATAATACCCACGTGCTCCATGCGATTCTGCTACGGCATCTTTAATGAAGAAAATAAACTGTCCAGTAGTTGGTACAGTTGAACCAGCACCACTGGCATCTATAGTTATGCTATATGAATTAGGAGTGTTTACAACTAATGTAACAATACCTGCTAATATAGGAGCTGTGGTAGCTACACCCGCATTTACTGTAGCTGCGTATACAGTATCACCTTGACTTATAATTGAGCCTACTGGAAGAGCAAAAGTAATTTGTGTTGCGTTTAAAGGTTGACCTGCAGCAATAGTTCCAATACCTATACCGTTTGCTGATCTTTGTGCCCAGTTTACTGTTCCATCATTAGTTCTTAAAAATGAAAACCATTCTCCTTCTTTTTCTTCAAAATAAGTTTCTAACATTGATGATGGTGATCCGTCAGTCAAGTCAGTAAATAATTCTAATGCAGCCCATCTTGCTTGACTTGTGTCACTAACTGTTGTGTTTGACTCATAGGATAATGTTTTGAATAGTTTGATATCTTCAGTGGGTTTAGGATTCAATGCACTTGTAATAGTTGATGCAGTAAACTGTCCATAGTAAGTATTTCTTGTAGGATTTGTATTATGTCTAAACACATTACCACCATTAAACGTGTATAAAAAACTATTCATTCCTTGGATAAACTCAGGATTGTAAGAATAAAACGAAGGCCATCCAGTAAATGGTTCTCCAATAGAATATGTAAGTGTGTATGCTGCCATTTTTTTATTTTAAGGACAAGTATTTATTGCAGTTATTACACCATCTGCACTAACTTGCATATATTGTGTTGCACTAATTTTATAAATTCCTGATGCTAATTGATTGACACCATTTGCGTCTGTAAAAACCCAATCATTTACTGCTGGATTTCCTGCAGTTCCTGAAACTGGTGCGTTGAAATATGTTTGATTTAAAGCAAGATTACATGCAACAGTAACACTCGATCCAATTGCTGATGCTGTAAAACTTGTTAAAGCAGTTGGACACGTCACTGCTATTGACCAAGCAGTTCCCGTACAAGGACCTTCTATAACAAACGTTACATTTTCTGGACTCGCATTAGGTTTTGGAACTACCATAATACAATTTCCTGGTGCGTTAGCAGTAAAATCTACTCCTCCAGCAGCTTGATTTGTATATGGCCCTAATGTTGCTGGTGTTCCAGTATTAACAAATTGAGTTGATGCTGCATCGTAAAGAAATGATGCTCCTGTTGTGTTTTGATTATTACTACCATTTGCGTTAGTCATAGCTAAACTACACGATCCAGCCGAAGCAATAGTTCCAATCATACCTTGTAAATAGCCTTCGCTTGGCGATGAATATTCAGATGCACTAACACCATTATATGTCCACGTACATTTATCAGGCACTGATTGAGGATTAAAAGTTACTAAGGCCGCACCTATTGAGTTTCCTAAATTCATTGTTAATGAATAACTTCCAGTTCCACCACTACCATTGACACCACTACCACAAGGTACAGTACATCCGTCACAAGGTAATGCGGCTAATAAGGTTGGTGTTCCTGGACCTCCTATTAATTGTCTTACAATACCACCTTGTCCATAATATCCGTTGGGAGCTACTGTTGATAAATCTGCATTTGTATATAACATACTTGCACTTGCAAAACTAACCCCGTCAAAATAATAATTACCTAATGCTCCCATATTACAAATTTAACAATTTCCTACTTGTATTACTATGCCTTGATTATTGACTTGTATAAAGCCATTTTGATATCTATAAAACCCATCTGTCAACGTTGTAGTTACATCACAAGTAGTTGATGAGTAAACCAAACTACCCACTACTGGGTAAGTTGTTGTTGGGTTTGTGTTTAAAAAATAATAAGTGTTTACTAATGGTTGAACACATGCATCTGTTGAGTTGGTTTGCAGTGATCCACTTTGATATGCTGTACACGTGAAAGAACAGTCACAACATGCGTCAACGGCTGAAGACGCATCATAACATAGTTGTTGAACTACAGTCGTTCTAAAATCATAAATTAAATATAAATACTGATTATTAATAGGTAAACTAAAAGCAGGTGTTGTGCTTGGAGTTACAGTAGCTTTATAAATATCCTGTCCAGGATTAGTAATCAAACTATTTGGTATTTCATTGCCAGATGCCGCAGCTACCAAAGCAGGTATACCGTTTGATGTGTTTGTAGTATTTTGATATTGTGTATTTGTAGATAAAAAACTTAACTGATACGGATTCGATGTTACATCATAATTATCTGAACCAATTTTAGCCGTTCCTAAAAAGAAATTTACGCCATTATAAGGAAAAACTCCTATAGAGCGTGTTCCAGTTTGTTCGTCAAATAAACTTGCTACAAGTGATGTGTTACCAAACTCTACTCCTGTACTTGCTATTGGGCTTATATGCGTAGCTGTACTCCATCCATACTCTGCATGTATAAATTGACCAGCTTCAACAGATGAGTTTAAAACTACTTGTACAATTTTAATTGGAGTTTCTGTAGGACAATTAGCAGTTATAGTATATGATGCAGTTCCTGATGGTGTAACTGTTATCTTAACCTCTGTTGGTGTGTTTAAAGTTTTACTATATGTATAAGAACCAGTTGTGTTTGTTATTGTAACTGCCGATCCTGAAACACCATTCCAAGAACCTGTAACTACAACCGTCCCCGTTACTGTTAAAGTAACACTTGATGTTGTATCTATAACATTTCCAACATCAAAAACAAAACTTTTTGCTTGAGTTTGACTTTTAAACTCTATTGTTGTACCACATGGTATTGGTGGTGTAGGAAATGGTACTGGTATATCGTTTGTATGTATAACATACTCGCCCATGTAAGGATCAAAACCTCCTATTTTTTGTGTTGTTAATTGAGTAATAAATTGATCTCTAAACCAAGAACGCATTCCTACATTAGAAATAACTTCTAATGAATCATTTGAAGCATTACGCCCTTTTAATTTTAATACTGCTAATCTTTTAGTGTCAGTAAAAAACATATCGTATCCGTATGCTACAAAACTTTCTGGATTAAAACTAATTCCATACTCTTCTATTCGTGCTATTTGCGTTCCTAAAATTTCTGGAACTGATGCAATAACACCACCACCAGTAGAATCGCTTATCAAATTTTTAGAAGCCATTACGTAAGTAATCCTATCTTCTTGTAAAACTAATATATCAGTTTCACGTGAGTGCATTTTCATAATAGGTCCAAATGAATTTTCACATTCTTTGAAATTAGCTAAACCTAAATTAAATTCATTTAAATTATTAACTCCTGAAGTGCTACTATAAACACCACTATATGTGATATCAGAAAACCTATCAGCTTCTTTATAGTTACCTGCCGAAGCTGCTAACGCTCTTTGTCCCATAACTACTGATCTTCCAGCTATGGAGTCTTTTACTTTATAACTCTCTACACCATTACCAAAGGTATAACAGTCCATAAAGTTTAAAGTGAAAAATGCATCTTGAGTTGCAGTTTGATTTTTATCTCCGTCAAAAGTACCAGATTTATGAAAGCCTCCCGCAATATCATACATCTCAGAAGCATCATAAAATATTTCTGTGTTTGCGTCTGGTGGCACAGATTCAAAAACCATTAAATTATTAGCACGTGTAACAACTATTTCTAAATGTATATATGCGTCTGAATCTTTAGCAGGCCACGTATGTCTACATCCTTTAATACCAGAACGTATTGAAAGATACATAGGTTTTGCTAAATCAATTGTACCACTGTATCCGTCCTGCCAAAATTGCCATTGAGGTGTCCAATTTACACAATTAACGTTTGCCGCACTCGATGAAACAACAGCACTAAATTCAGAATTCCCTACATTACCTTCAGTTACAATACCAGTATTAGGATCTATACTATCACCAACAAACCAGTCATAAAAAGTAGGGTAGTCAGCAGATGCAACAAATTGTTTTTCAAATACATATCTTTTTCCATCACAACCACAACATCTGTCTTGTCTACCGTATCGAGCATTTATATATATAATACTACCAGCCGGGATATCATATAGTTGATAAGTGTCTGGAGTTCCAGGTGTTGTTATAAATATTGGATAATTAACTTGTGCATTACAGTATGATTCTGAATCTGATTTATATGTCTCTTCACCTAACTCAACAACTGCATCATTTGGTATAGTAACATTAAAATTCTGAGCTTTTATTATCATATATAAGCCTGGTAATTGAAAAGTATCTTCACCTAATTCATTTATTTTAGCTAAGAAATTTTCAGCTTCTGGAACTACATCTAAAACTGTACATGTAGTTAGTTGTTCTACTGCACCATCCACATCTCTTTTAACGATTAAATCTTGTCCTTTAGTAACTTTATTTTGATTATCACCTTCTAATCTAAAATAAATATTATTATTACTTGGTCTTACATAAAAAAAGTTAGAATAAATAGTTTCATATCCTGCTTTACTTGGCTTCACAACCCATTTAAATTTTGTAGCCCAAGACGGTGGTAAACTACTCAAATTAACTTGTATTTTATTTTGATTAATACTTGATTGTGACGGAACAAAAACAGTATTGTATTCAGATACTAAAACTGTTGATGCTCTTGCATAGTCATCCATATAAACTAATCCAGTTTCAAAATCTCGATTACTATGTAATGAACTTGTGTCATCCGTAGATGTAAAGTTTGCAGTTGCGGTTTCTACTCTAAAATACTCGAACAAATTTGTAGTAAGGTTTGGAGTAACAGTAGTCCTATAGTTCATAGCAATAGGTTGAAACCCAACTTGATTTGAACCAGGTGTAGTGACAAATCTAAACCCTTGTTGAGATGTCGCATCAGTAATACTACTATTAAATTTAGACCATCCTGAACAATTAGTAGGTACACTTAAAGCACAATTGAATTCATCAGTTACAGATGATCCATTTGCACATGTAGTTATTGGTTGAAAGTTTGTGTTTAAAACAGTGCCTATTGAATTCGCAAAAGAAGGGCTTGAACACATATCATAAACACTTGCAAAATCTTGTGGCAATCTATAAGATAATGATATTCTAATGTCTCCATTACTAAAAGTAGGTGAATAACATGGATCTGAAGTGCTTCCATTTATTTGATCTGTAGTTAACCTAAAATTAATACCAATGGTTGCATCTTTTTTTAATTTGTTAGCAATTAAAGTAAAATCAAAAGTTGCTAAAGAATTTTGAACTGTAATACTTGTTCCTGACAATGTATATGCAATACCTGCAGATAGTGTTGCGTTATCTAAAGATTCAAAATCTATAGTTTTAGAATATAAACTTGTTTGATAGTTAATTGATATATTACTTCCAGATGCATTTGTAATGTTGTACTGATCTACATAATTTGCATACATCAAACGATTACCTTGTATAGTTTGAGCTAAAGCAGTGCGTGGCACATTATCATACATTCTAAGTAATTCATCTTGTCCAATAACAGAATAAACTTTACTGTTAGTAAAACTATATGTTTGAGTGCTGTCGTTTGCCCATCCATAATCGTTTTTATTAAACCTTTCAATTACAGATATATTATTAGTATTAGAATCTTTAAATAACAAATCAACCTCTTTAACTCTGTCAGAACCTGTGTTAAAAGATATTCTTGCAGTGTTATAAAAGTTTGTCATACCAATATTGTTATAATTATTGGTATCAAAACGAAATGCACCTGGTTGAAAAGCAGGATTAGTAAATAATGAAGTTGCACTATATTCGTCATCTACATATCTATATCTATATGCAAAAGATATAAACCTGTCTGTTAAAAAATTTTCTTCACCTGGTACAGAAAGAAGTTCTACACCTGGAACTGGAAGTGTATCTGTAGATTCAAATCCAGGAGGTTTTTGTATGACATTTAAATCTTCTGCTGTTACATTATCTGCATATGGAGCTGAAGTATTTGGATCGGCATAACTTCTTGTTATGTTTATTTTTCTTGGAGGATTTATATCGTCAGTCCAAAAAAGCATATTCTCTATTAAATCAACCCCTGTAATTAAATATGTTGTATTAAAATTTAAAACTGAAGTAGAAACAACGTGCATTGTAACACCAGTTGTTTGTGTGTTATAAGATATAACAGCGTCTAAAACACCACCACCTACTGCTCCGTTTGTTGGATCATGTACAAACCAATAAATAGTTTCATGTATACCATCCTCATAGCTACCTATTGTAGTAGCGTTAGCAGAAAAATTAACACCATTCCATGCAATAGTAGTCATTTGCTCATTACCACGTGAGTTTTCTACAGCACCAACTTCAGTGGTTTCTGTAGCTCCAACACGTACATTCATTGCATCTATATATTCTCCAGGAGGAAGAAGTCTTTCATCAATAGACTTATTCATTCTCCCTTTATTGAAATTGGTTGTTAATATTGCCATATTATTTTATCCACTTATTTTGACCTCTCATGTTTTGTAACAAACGACCAGGATGTATATTACTTAATCTTAATTTTGCATTTCTGAGTAAAGAAGATTTGTCTTTACGTGCTCGGTTTACAATATATTCTTGTACACCAAAACGCCCATTTAAAATAGAAAACTTTATATATGCATAAATAAATTCTTCAAACAATTTGTTTACGCTAATTTGTGAATCATTACCTTGCTCCATCCCATCAGAAACATATTCTAATACTACAGAATCCATATAACGAGCAGAACTAAAATTTATAACACCACCTTTTTTGTCTATTTTAAAAGTTGGATTTACGTTAGCAGTTTCAGTATTTAATCCAAAACGAGAGCCAATTTGATAATCAAAATACCAACACCCATCTAATAAATATCCAGGTTGATTATTAAATGCACTGGCATCATTTAAGTATATGCCACGAGTTGCTCTTGTTAAGTCTAACTCAGAGTCTTGTGGGCTTAATGCATTACCGTCTTGATCAAATAATATGTTTGAATTATTGTCTTGCAAATAAGCATTTGACCAATTTGTTTGGATATTTTCAGTCAATGGATATAGTATGCCATCTTTAAATTGAGATATCCTAACCCAGTTTACAAAATCTGAAGGCAAAACATATCTATAGTTAGCATCAATATCTATTTGCAATATTTTAATTTCTTTCATCGCATCGTAATTCAATTCTTGAATTCCTCTTTTTGCATGAAAAATAACTTGATATCTATCTAAATTATTTATTAACTCATGATTACCTTGATACATTAACATAAAATTATTAACTATATCTTGTAATGATACGTATTGATATGAACCCCAATTTTCATTAGTTGGGTTGTTACCATTGTTTTGATAATATTCGAATTGTGTTATATATGCCATATTATAATGATTCTTGAGTTTCCATTGCTTCTTGATCCGATCCAAACTTATACACGTCAGCTTCTCTTATTTCAATTCCTACATACTGGCAAATTTTAGCCACTAACATAGCCTCGTCAGATAATGGTAATTCAAAATCTTGATAACTTGTAGAGCCAGGATTAAATAATGGTTCACCAGATACTAAACTCGTATACGTCCATTGTGGAGGTAAGGGATATCGAATGTATTGTACTTTTATTGCGTACTGTTGTCTTATAGTCGAAGGATATACATCTACAGTATTTCCTATTACTGCGTTTGGTGTTGCTACATTAGTACTTGCACCACCTAAAACATACGCAGGATATTGTGTAGTTGGAGCTGTTAAGTTAGAACTCGTTAATAAAAATATTTTATTTTGATTTACTCTTTCTACTTCTGTTATATTGTTTGCACTATAAATTGTGTAAGTGTTATTTAAATTCATAATGTTACTGCTAATAGAAAGCGTTGTAGCGTTATCTACTGCCGTAACATAACATTGTTGCCCTGTGGTGTTATTTACAATAATACTGCCAATAGGAGGGCTTACCATCGTTGATGGGTTTGATATAAAAGTTTTTGTACTATCAGTTAACTTAAATGCATTTACAACAGTATTTGTTCCTGTAAACAAAGTGTTTGGATAATAAAATAATTTGTTTATTAAATAATAGTCTGCAGGTAATTGATACTTGTTTGATAAGTTTAAATCTGCAGGCAATTGACTTAAAAAAGCTTCAGCAGAAAAACTATCAATAACTTCTTCTAAACTTTTTACAATATTAGCATATCCAGTCCCTGATGTTCTTGAGTTTTCTCTATTAATCCAATTGTTATATTGATAAAAATAATCTTCATAAACATCCATTTGGGCCTGTTGTGCATAAAGATTAAAATCTTGAGGTGATATGTAACCGTAATTGTTTTTATTAGCTATTGCTAAAACAGTATTTCGTACATCGTTTATAGGCATAATAAATTGTTTTTACAAAGATAACAAAAAAAAAGAGGCTACTTTTATTTGTAGCCTCTCTAATTATAGTTAGTTAGTTTTGCTTACGCAGAGTACTCTACTTCTATTTGAGCTACGCCAGTAATAACGTATTTAGGCTCAAGAACAAAGTATGGTTTTACCCAACTTGTTTGTAATGCTGTTTCAATAGCATCTACAATACTGTTTAACTGCTCTTTAGTTTTAGCGGCGTCACTTGCTGTTGAAGCTGTAATCTCAAATCCTAAGACTTCAGAAGCTCCTGTCGCTGTGTGACCAACTACATTATAAAGAATTTTAACTTTACTGTTTGCTCCTACTTCTACTCCAAGAATGTTCTTAATTGGAATTAAGTGATAAGCGTCACTTAGACTGATTTTTAAAAATTTTTCCATCGTTATAAAAAAAAATAAATGTTATATGAGATTATTCTCACTACAAATATACGACTAATTATCTTTATCCTTCAAGCGTTTTGATAAACCTTTAAAAGTTTCAAGACCATCTTCAGATTGGAAGTAAGAAGCCACAATAAAATTTGCGTCTTCACCAAACGGAACTGTCAACATTTTCTTTTTATTTTTTGGTAAGTTAAAATATACATCACGTTGATTGTTTCTAAATGCTAAATATCCAGCATCAAAAAACTTATACACTGTGTCTTGCAATTCTAACATAGGATCATTTAAAGTCTCAATAAAATCTTGAGGTTCTTGTTTTGCATACAGTAATATATCTCTTTTTATTTCAGTTGTCGACATCTTGTCTACTCCTGTTCCTAAAAGTATACGTGAGACTGATAACAGTTTTTCTAAGTTTAAATTTTTGGCAACTATTTGTGCTTCTAATTCTAACTCAACTATTTCTAATTCATCTGCTGCATCTCTTGCTGAATCAACTTCTTCAAATATGCTACCATTTTGTGGATGTAAGTGTAAAAATTTTTGTAACACTTGATTTTGTTTAGGCACAAATAAAACACCGTCCTCAAAAACAATAGGTTCTAAAATGGCATTGCCATCTTGCTCCTCTTCAAATGGGGATCTTTGGTTTCGTGCATAACGTAAAGGTTTGTTTACACCTTCAGTTTCATCAAAATGTAATAGTGGGAATCTTCGTGAGTTTCGAGATGCTAACATAAATGATAATGGTGCAGAATCTCTTTTTAGTCTGTAGAATTTATCTACAAATTTATTTGTGTTTTTCATTGTAATATGATTTAATTTAATTTAAAATTTATTAAAGTAATAATTACCCCCGTCATTAAGACGAGGGTAAAGATTACATAACTACTATTAATTCTGGAATAAGAAGAAATTGTTTGCACCTAAAGTACATACAGCTCTTTCACTCAAGAAGTTTACTTCCATTGCATCTAAGTCAGAAGTTCTTGCTCCACCAGCAGAACCAGTGATCCAAGTTTTGTAACGTCTGTCTTCAGTTTCAGAAGCTCTATATCTAACATGTAAGAATGGTCTTTTAGCGTTCTTACCTAAGATTTGGTCATATACTGTAGTTGAACCAGCAGGAACTAAAAGTCCATTTACTGCTCCACCAACAACATCACCTCTCATAGTAGGATCGTTTAAGTATTTCCAATCAGACTTGTAGAAGTCATAACCTCTTCTGAATCCTGTGAATCCAAGATTTAAAGCCATTTCTTCATCATTGTCAAATAAACCATATGAAGTACCACCTGCTCCGTAAGAGTTTTGTGCTGCTAACATATCGTCAATATCAAATGAGAATTCTCTATTTACGAAAATTACATTTTCTTCAATAGAACCTTGCTTGTCAAGTCTTTGAATGATGTTGTCAAACTGAGATAATACTTGTGGGTTTCCTCCACCCCAAACATTTCCTCTTTGTCCAACAACGTAGAAAATACCATCAGAACCATTTAAGTTTGCTGCTGAGTTACCAGCTGCAACTCCTTGTAAGAAATCACCAGCTCCAGATGCTGCATCTGCAGGTACTGCTTCAATCATTGCAGTCTCAAGATAATCTTCAAATCTTAATCTTGTTTCATGCTCAGACTTTAAATACCATAAGTATCCAGAAGCACCATTTTCAGTTGTAACTTCAATCCATCCGATTTGTGCCATATCAGAACCAGAAACAGAATACTTGTCTTTGATGATGATTGGTTTGTTATCGAAGATATAGTCATCAGCTTCTAATGATCCTACCATTCCGTTAGTTCCTTTGTTAAATTCAGAACCATAAACAAAAATATCACACGCAACACCAGCACCTACTGCTTGTCCTGTTGCTTCATAGTAAGCTATTTGAACTTGGTTTACACCAGTTCCAGCTCCAGCATCACTTGGTCCTGCCGTTACAATACCTTTGTTTTGTAAGTTTGATCCAGGTGTG
>JGI24003J15210_10000039_pt1 | contig 46178 bp, 55 predicted proteins | sample LinPmetageLP28_FD_15210 | JGI IMG/M metagenome (IMG submission 15210)
TCATCAAAATGTGTACATTTTTGTTTAGTAAAATTTTCAAAGTATTGTATCATATTTGTTAATCTATCACTATGACCACTATGACGACAATCTAAAAAATGTTTACCATTAAAAGTATTTTTATTTCCCAGAGCAACACCTTGATTAGCTTGGTGTAAATTTAATTGACTGTTTAGTAATTGCTCGTATATTACACTAGGGTGTTTGTAAAAGTTTAAAAATACATGAGCAACTTCATCGCCTACTGGTATATCTACTCTTTGATTTATATTAAACATTAATAAGTTGATGTTATAGACCTTCTGGGTTGATAATATATATTAATAATTACTCTAACATTTTCATCTGTTTGAGATACAGCTTTATGTTGTTCTCCATCAAATATTAACACACTATTTTTTATAGATGGTATTTTTATTTTTTCATCTAACAATGTATAACCATCATTTGTATTTACATAATAAATCGCTACCTTCTGATTTATAAAATGATCTGCAGATAGTGGTTCAGAAAATACAGGTTGGGGATTTTTTAAATATAGATTTGCTCTAACTCTTAACAAATCCATATCTTTCATATCTTCTTTTTCTAATCTAGCTAGTATCGTATTATTGATACCTTTAAAGCATTCATCTTCTTCCATACCTCTGCGGTCATAAAAAACATGAGTAAAAAGGTGTGGCATGTAAAACCATGGAAACACAGGATCTGAATCAATAGGTTTTGGTGGATTAATCATTACACTTTCTATCTCATCAGCTTGTTTTTGTGGTAAGTAATTTTCTATTATTCTATACATAATTTATATTAACATTCCATCTAGCTTTAGCATTTGTACAAGATGTACTAGCATGGTTTTTACTAGCGTCAAAAAGAACAGCTCTATTTTCTATTGATTCTATCTTATCATAGTTTCCTTGTTCATCATATAGTAAAGTATTTCCATTACAAGTATTAAAAGATAATACACAAGCTTTATGTGACATTTCATAATCTATATGTGGGTGATGCATTTCAATTTTTTCTGTTTTAGGATATAAGTTTAATTTCATTCTTATTAAAGAAACAATTTTTAATCTATCTGATAGTATTTTAAATTGACGAAAGTAGTCGCTATAAAGCTGAGGCCATCCTTCATAATCGTAAAGTATGTGTGTAAAATAAGAAGTATTGTCATCTAAAGTGTGGACGGCATTTATTTGAGGTTGAAAAAACCAAGGTACATTATACATTACTAACTTTTGTAATCTTTTAAAATCTTCTACCGGTAAAAAATTATCTATTATTTTATAATTCATAAATTCAAATTATTGTTAAACTTAAAATCACTATTAAATGATATTATAGTTTTTCTTTCTCCTGTATTCTCTTTACTTCTATGTAGTACACTTGCTGGAAAAGTCAATAGTGAGCCTTCTCTAACTTCTAAATCTATTATCTTTTTATTATAGTTGTCATATAATTGTGTAGCAAAACTTGTATCTGGTAATTCTACAAAGTATATATTGGTATAGTTAGCACCATTATGATTATGCCAACAATGTTTATCACCCTTTTCATATTGTTGAAACCAACCATTAGTAATATCATAATTGTCAGCGTGTAAATAGTTTGCTATTTTCTTGTATGGTATAGGTAGTATATTTTCTAAAAAATAGTTATAGTAGTTTGAGTTTTGTTTTAAAAACATACCTTGGGTTTCATGCCAATCAGTATTAGAAACATTATCAAATGAGTTTTTAGGTAATAGTTCTATTAAATCTAATAGATTTTTTTTGTGAGATAAATGATCTGATATGTCATTTATAAAGATTTCATAATTTAAACCATCAATTTTCATATTAAAATATTATATACTATGTTGTTGTCACTGTCGTAGAGCTTCCACCTGTTGTTGCGAAATCATATATTTCGTAATTAAAAGATACAGTTGCTGTTAGATAATCTACATCAGCTGCTTGTTGATTATAACTTAATCCTGTCAATCCAGTAGGAAACATATTTCTAAATCTAACTTCACAAACTGAATTGTTTTTATTTGATAATACAGATAAAGTAGCATCTGAATATATACCACCAGTTTGTGCTGCTCCATATTTTACTTTACCTATTTCTGTACTTACTTGAGCGTTCTTAGTAGGAAATCTATCATTACCAGATGTCATTAAGTTTTGAAATTCTGAATGGTCTCTAGGAAAACCTAAACCAACTAACCAACCATGTATCTCTTGGAAGTTTTCTAAGTTCTCATCTACCATAAAAGTCATTTGTAATGGCTCGTATGTTAACTTCTCGCCAGGCACTGGAATATCTTTTAGAGGTGTAGGTTGTACCATTTCGCCCCCTAATGTAATACCAGGTATATTTACTGCTGTACAAAAGTATTCTACTTTAGGAAGTTTTGTTATATTAAACTTAAACTGCGTTGGTGACGCATAGTCTAGTTTTGTAGGTTGGCGTGACAATGTGTTTACAACAGTCATAATACTATTTATCCGTTTGTTTATCTACTTCTTCCCAATCTTTTTCATTGGCAAGTTTTTCTAATTCTTTTTCTTTATCAGTAAGTACCTTTTGATGTTCTTGTACTTCTTTCATTCTTTCCTCTATAAATTCTAATTGATTTTTCTTGGTAGGCCAGAAAGCAATCAATAATAAGATAATTAATATTACCCCTATAAAGTGTTTTGAATTAAAGTATTCCATATTAGTATTTATAACGCTTAAAAAAGGCAAAAAAAGAGGCGCCGAAGCGCCTCTCTTTAGATATTTGATAAACAAATATTACATTAAGTTCGCAACTTGGACTCTTCTGTAGTATCTGTTTGAGTTAGCTGAACCAGCATTATTCACAGCCGTTGCAGCACCAGACTGAGCGCCTGTTTCTGCGAATGGGTTTGCTACTAGACCGTATCTAGTTTTGAAACCAATTTTCGGTTGGAAAGTATCTTGGCCAACTGCTCTAACCATTTGTAGAGGTACATATGGACAATAGAATAAACCAGCGTCATATGGTGATGTACCTTTGTACCCAACAACAAAGTACTGTTTAGCAGCACTGTTTGCACTGTACGGGTCAATGTACACTTTGAATCTACCGTTAAGAACACCAGCAAAAGTATTACCAGTATCGTCAACATTTAGGTTATTGTTAAGAGCAGGAGCGTAATCTAGTACGCCAGCCATTTGTAATGCAGATGCAACATCTGAAGAAGTAATAAGGATATTTCCTTTTCCTCTTCTTGTTCTTTGTGCAATAGTATTAGCTTCTCTCTCAACTTGGAACATAAGACCTTTGAATCTCTCAACTGACCATCTACCATTTGAATCTGTATCTAAATCAAAGATACCTTCAGTAGTTGTGTTGATTGAACCAGAGTTAGCAGATGCTCCTTTTTCAGCATTTAGATAGATAGTTCTTACAACTTCTCTGTTGATTTCCGCAAGGATCTCAGCAGATAGAATGTTTGCAAGTTCTGTTTCAGCATCTAATCCATGGATTGCTTTTAAGTCTTGAGCAAGTTCCATAGTGTATTCTGCTTTAAGAGCTCTTGATCTAGCAGTCACAGTAGATTTCTCTATTGAGAACGCCATTTCAGCAAAACTGTTTGCGTCAGCATCACCTAATGCTTCAGCAGTCGCAGTAGTCATACCCTCAGATTTTCTGTAAGCGCCAGCTGGGCTGTCGTTTAAGATTCCAGGGTTTGAACCAGTGTGTCCACCTGCAGTTTGACCTGAAGTTGAATCACCAGCAGCATTTCTACCAGAGAAATCAGTATCTGCTTCATCAAACATAGCTTCTGCGCCAGTTGCTGAAGTGTATCTACTTCTCATAGCAAAAATAAGACCAGTTGGACCAGTCATTGGTTGTACGCCAGCAATATCGTAAGCGATAAGGTTTGGCATAGCTCTTCTTACTAATGAAATTAAAATTGGATCCCAATTTGCTGTTCCACCAGTGTTGTTAGTAGGAGCTGCTTCTGTCATAAAAGCTGCGTCCTCTTTTTGTGCTCTTTCTTGGTTTTCCAAGATAGTCGCTGTAACGGCTCGTCTGTAAGAATCCGTGATCTTTGGAAGATCAGAGTGTTCTAAGACAGGCTGCCATTTTTTTTCGTAAGTTTCAGATAAATACATTGTATTTTTCTCCCTCTATATTATTACTTGACAATCTTTATGTCTTTTGTTTTACTTATAGCGGCGGTATAAGCAGCCATACTGTTAGACAGATCTGCTGGATCAACTGATTCAGCTCCACCTGCTACCGCTACATCATCTATATCAGAAGAGGATTCTTCTTTTTTACCAAAGTAAGACTCTTTAAGAGTTTTTACTTTAGTTCTAAAATCTTCCTCGTTTGAATACTCAACTTCTTCTGCAAGTTTGTTAAATTTCTCAGCTTCAACAGCAGTTAATTCTTCTGAAGATTTCGCTATGATTTCTTCTTTCTTTAACTCACCATTGTTTTTGTTTAATTCAACATTCTTTTCTATTTGTTCGTTAAGTTTTTTCTCAAGGTTTTCAATTTTAGTTGCTTGGTCCTCTAGCACATCATATTTTTCATCTGGAACATCTATGTAGTGGTCTTCAAATAACTTTTTAAGTCCACCGATAAAGTCCTCAGCAATTTCGCCTTTGATACCACGCTCTATTGCTAGTTTATTATCTTGCATCCATTCCTCAACAACATAGTTCAGGTATGAATCCACTTTTTCAACTAACTCAGATTTCGTAGTTTCAACTTCTTCTTTTAATTTCTCAGCATAAGTAGCTGTCATTTTCTCTTTAGCTTCGTTAACTTTTGATTTAACTGCTGCTTCAAAGATAGTAGCTGCTTTTGTTTTGAAATCTTCAGATAAGTCTTCGTCTTTAGTTAAAGCTTCAACATCTGCAGATACATCAATAACATCTTCTTCAGATGCTTCTTTCATATCTTTTTTGTCTTCATCAGCGTCTTCTTTCTTCTCTTTATCTTGCGATTTTTTAAGAGCGTCTAAAGCTGCTTTAGGCATTTCGCCTTCTTTAACTTCTGATTTCTTCTCATCTGCCGTTTCTTCTTCCTCTTTAAGCTTAGGCATAGCGTCTGCTGCACCTTGATTAGCTTGTTGAGCATCTCCAGAAACTTGACTCATTTTCTTTGTGGCGTCAGGATTGCTGTCCGTAGGTTTAACTACAGCTGCGCCTAAATCTTCTGCATCGTTTTTCAGATGAGTAGGTTCAGCCGCTACAGCATTCTTTTTAGGAGCGTCAGCTTGAGGGTTAACTGCTTCGTTAACTTCCTTTTCAGCTTGTGCCTCTACCGCCTCAATTTTCTTTTCTGTTTCGGCCATTAGAAATCTCCTTTTTGATTTATTAAGCTTAATAAATTTCCTTTGTATTGGATATTTATAAGATTACAGTTTTGTAAGAAATGATTTGAACACATCTAGTTTTTTTTCTTCTAGTACTGTTCTCTTTGCCTCTTGGATTTGTCTTTTCCAAGCCTCAATATCTACTTGTTTTAAGATACCATTGTCCCAAACCCACTCTCTACTCTCCATAATACCCTCAACGAAGGCGTCTGGCGCAGATGGATCAGCTACAATATCTGCCGCTGTGGCTAGATAAAAGTCATCTTTTACAAAATTAATTCCATTTCTATTCATTATTGACCCCATACCACGAGAAGAAACTCCTAATTGAGCGCCCTCATCTATAAGACCTTTTACGATCTTACCGTATGGTGTGTCCATAATTTTTGCTTCACCAATAAAATTATCTCCATCTGGTTGTAATTTTTTAACCATATGACAAACTCTTTCCAAGTTTACTGTCGGTCCGTCAGGGTGTCCTAACTCGCCAAAAGCCCTATTTTTATTGATAAATTCTTTAGTATATCTGTTCACTTCTCTAACTAAGATTTCTCTCGGATAGACTCTTCCATTTCTATTTTTGATATTTGATTGTAAGAATACGCCTCTGATTTTGTATTCTTTTTTACCGTTTACTTCTTCAGTAATATATTCGGCATTTGCAACTTCTTCTGAAATTAGTTTCATAAATTCTCTCTCTTTGTCCTAATATTTATAAGTTTTTTTACCTAAACTCTACAATTATTGTGTAATTATCGCCAGTGACAAAATTCTTAGTTGATAGTAAAATATCGCCAGTAGGAGTACCAGCGTTGTTTACTATCTCTGCACCGTTAGTTCTTAAATCCCAATAACCATTACCACCTAAGTGTAAAGCAGTAGCGTTTGTAGTTCCATCCCATATTATTTCAATACCTGCCTTAGGATTATTAGTGTTTATAGAGTACCAAATCTTTGATATTTTTCTATTACCATCTTCAGTCATAAAAGTTAGTTCTGAAGCGTCAACTTTTTTAACTAAAGTTTCGCCAGTTCCATCAGAAAAATTTGTAAGTTTCGCTACAAATTTGACACCTGAAGTATCAGCGATTGTTTGTGATGTGACTGTATCTGCCATTAGTTATATCCCATTTCTTTATGTGCCTCTATTACGACATTATACTTTGTCACATTAGAATCACTGGATAGAAGTATATCTCCTATCGCATCTTTTATTTTTTCTTCAGTAGGTTTAAGTCCGTAGTTTCCACGACCCTCTAACTCTACTTTCTTTTCTGTGTCGTTTTTAAAAAACACAGTAATCTTTCCTGTACCTTGTATCTCATAAACAATGTTTGCTACGGATACTTTAGGTTCCGAACTTGCCTTATTTGAGTTTTCAACATCAACTAAAGTTTGTTCTTCTTCGTTCCCGATACCATTTGAGTTAACAATGATATGAAAATCATTATCAACTAACTTTGTAGTTGATATAGTCATAATTAACTTCTTGGTGATCCAACAGCGTGAGCTTTAGATGTTGCGCAAGTAATTTTTTCAGCTGGGTGTTTTTCTATGATAACAGTTTCGCCAGCTGCTAAATAGAATTGTCCAATACCTGTACTACCATTTGATTCTTCAAGTACACCAGTAGCAGCACTAGTAGCTGTAATTCTAACATACTGCGCTCTACCAAAATCATTATCAGAGGCATTAGTGACAACATCACCTTTAACTATAAATGTTTGTGCCATTTTATTTTTCTCCTAATTGTTCTATTAATTCTTTATCAAAATAATCATAAAATTTTTGTTTGTTAATATTATGAAATTCTGATACTTTATTTACAGAATTTTCAAACTTCTCAATAATACTTCCAGTTTCTTTTTCAATCAACTTTATTATATCACCAATTGCTTCTTTCATCAACGGTGATAAGTCATTGAAACTTTTTGAATCTATAATTAGATTCTCTTTCACTATCTTACTGACCAGCATCCTCAGTTTCCTTTGGAGTTAAGTCTATTTGTGCTTCACCATCTTCGTTTGGATTAGAAACACTACCATCTTGGTTAAAAGTTCCTGGATCAGCTATTACTGGTTTTGGGTCGCTATGTGGTTCTACTTCAAGTTCTCCATTAAACAAATTACCAGCAACTTCTTTTCTTTGACCATCTAACGAATCACCTACTTTAACTCTTAACGCATCTTTGAATGCATCTCCAGCCGCAGCGTTATCGCCATTCGCTATTTGATCTATAAAACTTTTTACTTCTTCACTCATTTTTTTTCTCCTATACTATGTCGTCATCAGTGATGACTTGAGCCATTGGGTCTTGGATAACTTTAGCTTTAATTTCTTTTCTAATTTGTTTATCCATATCTTCAATTTCTCTTTCATTTTGTTTTAATACATTCTTTCTAACATATTCAACTGAGAAGAATTTACCTATATGGTCTCTCATCTCATTTGCTAATGCTAGTCTTTCTCTCATCAGTTCAGTTTGTTTTAACTCAGCAAAATGACCATCTTGTAAAAAGTCATACTGTAAACAATCTCTAACTGTATACCAATCTCCTTCAGCAATAACACCTTTTAAAACTAATTGTGTTCTTAAAATATCATTGAAAAGTTCAGTAAATTTCTTTCTTAATCTTTGAACAAACTTAGTAAATTTTAATTCATCTCTAGTAATTTCACTAGCTCTACCTAAATTAAAACCTTGACTTGCTTCCAATCTACTAGTTGGTACATTCAAAGAACGATATAACTTAGCTCTAAAATATTCTATATCAGATATTTCGCCTAAATTTTGACCGCCAGGCAAAGTAGTAATATCAGTACCTCTTCCACCCTCTCTACTTGGTAGCCAGAAGTCTTCCAACATTGACATATAATTTCTGTCATCTTTTATTTCTCCTGTGTTAGCGTCATAGACAAGTTTGTTTCTATATCTTGCCATTACATCTCTAAGGTATTGTTCTGCTTTTATTTTTGGTAAATTACCTACATCAATCTTAAATATTCTTCTTTCAGGTGCTCTAGCTATACGATAGATTACTGCTGAATCTTCAATCATTCTTAATTGATTAACAGGTTTAATCGCCTTATGTAAATAAGACAATACCATATTTTTGTTTTGATCAATTAAACCAGACGCACAAAAAGCAATTGTATCTGGCGCTATCTTAATACCAGATTGACCAGTTGTACCTGATAAACCTCTTTCATTGTATAAAAAGTATTCAATATATTCATCAACAACAGCTAAACTGTTTAGTGATGATGGCATTGGAGTGTCAGGTCTTTTCTTCCTAACTTCTCTAATTTTTTTAATCTTTCTAGGATCAATATATTTTAATTCTGTTATACCTTTTTTAGAATTTTCTCTATCAATTATCTTTTGAAAAAAGATTCTTCCATCTACATACCATCGTCTAAAAAGGTCATGTCCTTTTGTATTGAAATTCATTAACTTCAACACTTCTCTAAACTCGTCTTCTATCTTACCTCTAACTTCTTTTCCATAAGGTAAGTCAGTTAAATTCACTCTTACTGCATCTTTCAATTCATTAGCGACAATAGCTTCATTGACAATATCTTCTATCGCCATGTCACATTCAGGGTGTAAAGCTATTTCTCTATATCTACGAACAAGGTCCTGCTCAGTTTTGGCAGTTCCTTCCATGTCAAGGTATGATCCAAAGTGTCCTCCAGCATTGACCGTTTGTGTTCCGTCATCTGCTTGAGCTGTTGTAAACGCTTGTTTTGGATCAGCTTGTTTCTTTAGTTTTGTTATTGAAAAGCCGAATAATTCTGCCATAATATCTCCTTGTACTACTACTTATAAGGGATTTAAAAGAGGGGCCGAAGCCCCTCTAGTATATCTAATTATTAAGTTGTAGTATTTGTTTCAAAATACTGGTACGCAAACTCAACAGAAAATGTTTCTATTTCAGTTTTTTGGTCAAAATCTAAGCCAATTTCGGCTAAAGATACTGGGTACGCACCTCTTAAAGTATAAGACTTAATTGTATTACCGTTTCTATCTAAATGATCAACGAATGCATCAACTTGATAGTCAACAGGATTTGTTAATCCTTCATTGTCAGTCATGTTGTTGATTCCGTTTTGCCATCTTTCAAATGCGTTTCTTAATTTGAAATCTGTATCATTTAATACTGTGATAGACCAATTTGCTATTGTTCTATCGCCAGCGATTTTAACTGCTCTTCCTCTAAAGTTAACATCTATATTGTCAACTGTCATAGCAGGAATTGCTGTTGCTCTACATAAAAACGCTAGGTCTTCTATTTCTCCACCAACTTGGGCATAACCAGGAAAAGGCATTGTCACCTTAAACTGATTGGCACGAGCGCCACCGCCTGCAAGTTTAGCTTTGAAGTCATTAATGTTTGCCATTTTTTATTTCTCCTCTACTAATTAACCGCCAGCGACTTCTTCAAAAGCCACGCCAGTTCTTGTTGCGATGAATTGTAATGTAATAAAGTTGATTGATCTTGTCGGTTTAACAAAAATCTCAGCGATAAATTCATTTCTATCAATTACTTCACCTGTGTTGTTAGTTTCATCACACACTACTAAAAAGTCTGTGATACCTCTTCTGCCCTGTACTTCTCTTAGGAAAGGCTCAACGATATTTCTAAAGTTTGCTCTTGTAAATTCATCATTGAACTCAAAAAGTTGAAACTTAGAAGCTGTTGAGATAGCCTTTTCCAATGTAATGAATAATCTTCTTACATTGATTCTATCAAAAGCACTTGGAGAGCTTAATCCAGTTTTATCACCAAATAAGACTGTACCTTGTCCAGGGAAAGTAGCAACTGGGTTGACTCTCTTAGGATATAGTTGATCTCTTTGGGCTTTAGTTGGATTGTAAGCTAGTTTGACTGCGCCTCTTATGATACCTCTGTTGAAACCAGCAGGTGAGTACCAAGCGTCTGCAACCAAATCAGTTCTTGCTGCGAGACCAGCAACATCACCGTTTAATGGAACAAATCTGTAAACATCATTGTATCTGTCATAACAATATTTGTATCCACTATCAAATACAACATATGAACTTGATCTAACAGAATCAAAAAATCCTGTCACATTAGTTGTTTGTGTATTTGCGTTTGTGATATTAACTACATCTGCTCTTTGTGGTGAAGCAAAAACGATTGCGTCTTTTCTATTCTCTGCAATAGTGATTAGATTGTCAACATGCGTTGCTGTTCCACTTGGACCTGTAATGATTAATCCTACATCAACTGTTTCAGCGTCTGCAAACTTTTCATAAGCTGTTTTTAGTTGACCAGCAGTCACAGCAGAGCCATTAGCTCCAGCTGTCATACTTTCAGAAGTTGGAGTATTTACTGCAGTGAAAGTCACTCCAGTAGCGTTTGATCCCCAATTTGTTCCTGATGAGTTGTGGTCAGTCCAGTAAATGTAATTAGATTTGTTTTTAATTACAGTTGGATAGTAGTTTGTGTCTCCTTGTGGAGTTTTTGCGTCAGCGGCTTTAGATACTTTAGAAAAAGTTTCAATAACTGCTCCTGGTGTACCTGAGATACCACCGTCTTCATCAATGACTACTACATGGATTTCATCGCCTGAACCGCTTCTGTCTGCTGTCCATGCTGATGTTCCTGGAGCGCCATCTACTGATTCGTAAAATCTCCATCTTCTTTTTACTCTTGTATTATCTGCTATTGCCGTTTGAACACCACCTGATCCTCTAGGGTGTTGTACTAGACTTATTGAAGTTGCTGCGACTGCAGTCAATCTATACTTTTCGCCAGTTGTAAAATCTGTTCCAGCGGCAGTTGTACTGAACTCAACAATGTCACCTACATTTAAATATGTAGTTGCATCTGAATCCATAGTGATTGATGTATCGCCAACAGCGACATCAGCTTGATTAACTTGCTGTGCAGTTGTTGTTGTTGCTTCAAAAGCAGTTGCTGATGGACAAGTTGCAACAAGTAGGTTATTACCCCACGCTCCAGCAGTTTTTGCTGTGAAAGTTATTGCGTTTGCTTGACCAGTAGCATAGTTTTGTTCGTAATCGTCTATATTTTTGACTAAAATACTTGAACCTGAAGTATTTGCATTAGTCAAACCTGTATTTTGGGCTCGTACTACTCTTAATGCGTTAGAGTATTGTAAGAAGTTAGAAGCTGAGAAAAAATACTCAAAATTTGTTGAGTCTGGTTTCCCAAATGTATCTACTAATTCTTGTTCACTAGAAATTGCTACGATCTCATCTACTGGACCTTGTCTAAATTCACCAGCAAAAGCGCCGATAGATGTAGATACCGCAGGTATAATTCTACTTAAATCTTTTTCTTGTACGAGAACGCCCGGTGATACTTGAAATGCCATAGGTTATTCTCCTCTTTAATTAGCTAATTATCATTTTTAATTTGTCAAAATCCGTAAGTTTTCTTACGACCATATTCAAACTTTATCAGTATAGGTATTTATAATAACCAAAAAGTAGAGATTATTGTCCTTTTCTGACTACAGGATACCAACGAGTACCATATTCATCTATCGTTTCTTCATTCATTGGGTCACTATTGATACCGTCATCTACAAACCCAAATGGTGCCATATCTTGTTCTATCAAATTTTGTTGTTCCATATACATCTGATTTCTAATATTAGAATCAGATAACTCTTTAAAGTAAGGTTGATTAGATAACCACCCAAATATAACTAAACACATAACTAAGTCATCATTTGTACCTTCTTCAGCCATCCAACTATTACCTCTACGAGAAAAAGTTGATATTTCTTCTATTATAGAGAAGTCATTGACTTGTATCTTATCACCCTCCATAAGCGTCTTAAAATTCGCACAACCAACCTTTTTTATCTGTTTTGTCATACGAACTCCTAATGATGTACCTCTACCTGAGAACATTGCTCCAAGTATTTGACCAGCTCTACCCCTTTGAGTTGTCATCAATATATTAGGATATTCTAACTCATAGTGCATTGCTTCAGCGATAGATTGTCCTAAATCATTTACTTCAATTAAAGTATGAGCTTCTTCATACGCCTTTGCTGTTTGAGCAACTATGTTTGGAAATACAAATGGTTTGACTTCATTGTTTTTGTAAGTACAAACTACTTCATATGGAATTTTTTTACTTTCGTCTTTTGTGACATCTATTATTATAAACGCAGAGTAATCTTTGTTTGTACCTCTGGCGACATCAACACAACAGACATACATACGACCCTTTTCTGGTTTCTTAAACATCTTCAATCCATTCTTAGATTGTATTGCGTCTATGTAAACTGTGTTCTTAATTTTTGCTGGTGAGATTAGAGTATCTACTGAACCTAAAAACTCACACTCAAATTCTTGTTGGAATTGTTCTTCACTAGTATTCCTAATGGTCATTTCTTTCCATTTAGCATCTCTACCAGGAACTTCACTCCAATGTACTTCTATTGGTACATAATCATTTTTTTTGTTTATAGCATCAATCCATAATTTGTAATATTGATTCATTCCGTGAGGTGTAGATACAATAATCATCTTTGTTTTTTTACCAGATGAAATTGTAGGATAAACTGAACTAAAAAACATCTCTGCGATATTCGCTGGTACGAAAGCAAACTCATCAAGGAATATTATATTATAAGAACCACCCCGAATTGCTGAAGATGAAGTTGCCGCTGCGACAATGGTTGATTTGTTTTCTAATTCTATATTACCTTTGTTCCAATTGATTACACCTTGTTGCATCCACTTAGGTAAATTTTCATAGGCAAGTTGTAGTCTACCAAGTATATCTCTTGCTGTAGAACTCTTATTGGCTAGTATCGCTATATTTGAATTAGGATTAAATAAAGCATAGTGTAATAGATAAGAAATAGTTGTTGTTGATTTACCAGATTGTCTAGGTAGTTTACAAATTGTAAATCTGTTATCGTGTATTGTTTGTACAATCTTCTTTTGAAAGCCATACATATGAAAAGGCACAAGACCTTCATCAAGTGATACAATTTTTACATAAGTTTCCATAAAGTAAACAGGATTACCAGCACACTTTTGATATTCTAATATTTGTTCTTTAGTAAACTCTTGTGGTGTGTTTACTTTTTTTAGATTTGGATTACCTAAATATTGATCTTGGCTCATTGTTATATCCCACCCATTACAGGTACCTCGTTAAATCCTATCCAACCAGTGACAATATATTTTTCACTAGTCTGACTTACTTGTCCTTTGTGTGTATGTGTCCAATCTGCTGGCCATATTAATGTCATACCCTTTTTCGCTTTAGTATTTATCTTTTGATGTAAAAATTCTGTACCACCGTCTTCAACATCATTTAGATAAGTCATAAAAACTAAAACTCTATTACTACTTAACTTGTTCATTCTTTCATAGTGCCATTTCTTAATACCACCACCAATAGGATAATATTGCATATTGTAGTCTTCGTAAAAATCAATATTTTCTATGTCTTCTAAACAAGGATATAGTTTTTTATATTCTTCTAAAATTTTATGTAAATACATTTCATAAGTTTCAATAGGCTCCAATGAGCCAAATGGTTTGATAATGTAATCAGTTGATTCTTTAAAATCTACATCTTCTATATGTTTATTATCTTTAATAACCATTCCCGCTTTATGTTGGTCTTTATGATTGTTGAAATATGTAATTAAATCATCACAAACATTTTCAGGTATATCCCAACCACCAATAAAACTTTCATATGGAAAATTATGCTTTATCATTTTTTACAATAACCTCTATATGAGTATATCCAAGTTTGTTTGCTTGTGTCACTCTTTGACTACCTTTTAAAACACTATACTCTTTTTCTATATATGTTTGACCAGTAGCACCAAATCTATTTTTTTGTTTTGTATGTCTAAAGACTTCAATGGGACTTTCCATTATATTTGTAATGTTCTCAACGCCATCGGTTAACTTAGGATTATACTTTTCGTAATAAGTATTATAAGTTAAATCACTTATCGCTAGTGTCGTCTTTTTTGGGTGTGATGTTCTTGCTTTCAATATTTTCATCTTCTTGTTTCCTATTTAACATCTTTTGTAATTCATTTGTAGAACCTACAAATAGAGCATTTTTAATTTGAGGATTTGCTGACTTAGGTAATTCTTTTAAGTCTTTTAGTTTTTTTTGTAAGTCTTGTAGTTTATCTACTGTTTGTCCTACTTGTCCTATAAGTTGACCAGCAACTTCGTATGCTCTTGGGTGTTGTCCTTCTTTGGCTATATCTAATATACCTTGAATGGCCTCATTACCTTTGTCAATTAAATTGTAATAATTATCTCTACTATAACTGTAATCGTTATCTATGTCTTCTTTATTTTCATCTTCTTTACGAACAACAGGAGATTTAAATTCTTGCTGTACTATTTCTTTTTTTGGCTCAGGTGTATCTATACCTAATATTTCATTTACCTTATCTTCTAGTTTACTCATAATACTATTTATTAACTGTCATATTCAACCAGCCAGTTGCTATGTACTTCTCTTTGTTAGTTGATATTATACCTCTATGAGTATGTGTCCACTCTGCTGGCCACATAACTGTTAAACCTTTTTTAGCTTTAGTTTTAAAATTTTGATATAACCATTCTGTTCCGGCATCATCTACATCATTTAAGTATGTCATATAAACTATAACTCTACTTAACTCATCAAACATATAAGAGTTTCTTTCATAATGCCAACTTTTATATCCACCACCAATTGGATAATATTGTATGTTCATTGGTAATTTTAATTGTAAAGGCATATTACAGAACTCATATTTTTTTCTATATTGCTCTACACCTATTGTTATAACTTCGTCATGGTATCTTAATACAGATGGATCTTTAGAATATGTTGGAACAACAACATCAATAGAATCTTTTATAGACTTATCAATTCTAGTATGTTTACCAGAACCTGTATAACCTAAATCTTTTGTTTCTGTATTGTTTTTATGATACTCTATTAATGCGTCACAAATAGAGTCATCTTGGACTTGAAATGTATGTATAAAATTTTCCATAATATAATATAATCTATTTATTCGTCAGTATCTGTCTCAGGATTGTATTTCTTACCGTCTGTGTGAGCTGTTATTGTTGTTGTAAATCCAAAATCATCATCAGCGTCAGCGCTAGTTGGATTTGGTATTGTTATAATTCTAGTTTCTCTCGCCTTAGCATTTACATCTGTGTCAGAGTACATATCAGCTTGTGTTTGTTTAATAACTCTTTGAGTATTCGCTGGACCAAATAAGTATGTCTTTGCTGTAAATCCTAAAGTATATACTACGGCTCTTCTTTGTGAGAAGTCACCACTATAACTATCTTCGTAATTAACACTATTTAAAACTATAGGAACATCTCTTTTGATATTTAATTCTGGTATCGCATTTACAGTCACAGTATAATCAGGTTGAAAGAAAGGTAAGATTTGTTCTATAATTTGTAATCCACCTTCAGCTGTTGCTGTGAAAGAATATAAGTTGTAAGATATATTATATGGTACAGGTGTATAATTAAAATTCATTATCTTTCCATCTGCGCCAGTCTTAACTGTTTTATATTTTTGTACTCTTGTTAATTTACGACTACCATCATATTGAATACCTGTAATCTCAAAACCCATACGAGGTAAAGTAATCGCAAACTCTCTACTTTCTAAATCAGGTTGTTGATCTAATCTAGCTAAAAACTTTTCTTTTGGAGCATATGCTAAAGGAACTCTTATTGTTTGAACAGTAGAGCCACTAGAGTCTTTTCTTTTAATTTGTATGTTATTGAATATTTGACCAAAGGCAATGGTCATTCTTCTCATACTTTCGTTGTAAAAATATCTTCCAAACATCTAAAAATCCACATCTCCGAACGGGTTTCGTTCTGTAAAGTCTAATATATCATCTGCAGTTGACGCTGTATCAAAACCAGCAGCACTATCTAAATCTAAATTATCAGCATAAGGTGATTGAGTTTGTATGTTATAACTCTCTAATAAGAAGTAATTATTTTCACCATCTATATTTTCATTCTCTAATAACAACGCACCTGTTCCACCGTCTGTTCCTATTTCTAAAGATACTTGGTGTGCTAATTGGTCTAAAGTGTATTTGTCTTCAGCTGCATCTATTCCTTCAACACCTGTTTCTAATTTTTCTGAACTGTATTCCCATCTAGTACATACTAGTTTGTAAACTGGTAATTGTCCTAACTGAAAGAATGGTTGTTGGTCTTGTACGAATTGTATTTCAAAAAAACTATTCATTAAAGGCATATAAATTATATCGCCTTCGTTTGGTCTTCCTTCAGCAATCAATGTAGCTTTTTCATCAACAGCTTCGTTGAATCTTCTTTTAGAAATCATAAAAGTTGTATCTTCTCTAATCTCTAAACCAAACTTATTAATAATCTCTTGTTCGCCAGCGAAGCCTTCAGTTGTTTCCATATACGCTTCAATTAATAGCGCAGATGAAAATTTAGACAGCATATCTTCGCCTAAAATTAAATCTCTATTGACTAATGATCTTGGTAAGTAATAAACATCTTGGCCATATATCTTTAGGCCTTCTATAATTAAATCTTCGTGTAATCTTTTTTCGGATTGATTGCCGATACCTTTACCATCTTGGAAATAGTGATTAACTGGCATGGCACTATCCTATCATCATCGCTGGATTTAACTCGTATGAACTTCTTATTTCTTGTTCTAACTTTTCTAAATCAGATAAAGCTTCTGAATATATTTGACCACCATTTAAAGATACTCCACCTAACATAGCAACACCATTGAACTTAGATAAGTTTGCGCCCCATTGTTTTTTGAACAAAGCAGTCACATATCTTTTTAAATATAAGTCGTTATATACATCTGTAAAAGTATCAGGATCTAATTTTCTATAACATTCAATAACAAGATATTCACCAACCACCAAATCATTCTTCCAATCTTGGTCAATGTATAGTCTGTTATCGTGTTGATTAAATCTTAATGGTTTTTCACCTACTAAAATATGATCTAAAAAATCTAACTGTCTCATAACCACATCATAGTTAATTATAGAAGTAGAAGAAAAATCATAAAGATCATTTAATCTTAATTGGTATCTTACATCAAATAAGTTTAAATTACCTTTACTAGAATATGGGAATAAATTAATTACTGAAATAACACTTTCAGGTACAACAATAAATCCTTGTGCTTCTTTCCAATTAGTAGTGACTGAGTTTTTAGTCACAGCTTCAGCTACATCTGTGTTAATTCTATCGTAATCTGCTTGTGTGTATTGATATTTTAAATATGTTCGTCTAATAGAATCATAGTGATATTGTGCGAAATATTGTAATGCTTCATCAATTCTATCTTCTAATTGATCGTCATCAGCATTAATTTCTATGACTGGTTTTCCGAGTGCTCTTAAAGCATATTGTTTTAATGTTTCTCTAGTGCTTGGCGTTGCCATCACAATCCCCTTTATTTTACTGGAATATTTATAATACTATCCTAATGCAATAGCTTGCGCTATAGCGAAAGATTGTACAGCTAATGTACCTGTCGCAGTCGGTAAAGTTAATGTAATATTACCTGAGTAAGATGCGTGAGGAGCTGATTTTACTGCTGTGTAGTGAGCGTTTGAACTCTCACAATAAAATCTTTGTTCAGCTACACTACCAGAAGCTGTTTTAACTTCTATTAATCCATCTGATACTAATACACCACCATCAGTTCCATTACCGTCCATGACTATTTTACCAGAACCGTGAGGTAATAAATCAATATTACCATTTGCTAGTGTGACAATATTCTGACCATTTATATCTAAATCACCACCTAACTGAGGTGTCGTATCTTCTGAAACATTTGATATTGCTGAAGATGTTGCTAAACCTGCTACTAATGCTGATCTACTAATCTTTTTAAGACCACCACCCCTGAAGTATCTATTGCCATTAATACATCATCAGTCGCTACTGAAGTAATTTCTGCTAATGCACTTACAGCTTTAGAACTAAATTTACTACCGTCAGCTACCATGATATTACCAGATGTGTTTGTTCCTAGTACAATATCATTGCTTGATTGAGTTAGTCCACCTGTAATACTTAAACTCTCACCCATTTGAATAACTGTTGAGTCTGCTGATGTAATAGTATTTCCAGTTATAGTAATACCACCAGCTGTTAAACTTGTTATACCTGTAATTGAAGAACTAGCAAAAGTAATTGCGCTTGTAGGTATATTTGAAATAGTATTAGCAGAACCACTTATAGTTTTATTTGTAAGTGTGGCAGTTGTATCTTTGATAGCAGTCTGTATTTGAGCTAATGTTGCTCTTCCCTCACTACCACCATCTGAAACCATAAATTGGTCACCTGATGCTAATGTCACTCCGGTTAAATTTGTTGCTGTATCAATATTAATGATTGCTTCAACTGCGCCAAATTCTAACGCACTAGCACCACTATTTACTTTTAATACTTGCCCTGCTGTTCCTATAGATAAGGCAGCACCTATACCACCATGTGATAAAGGTATAAATTCTCCTGTTTGATATTCTGCTAGACCAGTGGCATTACCACCGTCATCAAACACTGTTCTTACTGGTACTTTTGACGACATTTCGTTCTCCTATTAATCTATTTATATGTCTTTTTTATTAGAAACTAAACAATTCAAATTTCGCTTGTGTCGTTCCGTTTGCCTTTTTAAATTGTGTAAATACTGATGCATTTGAAGACCCTGCTGCCATTGTAAATGTAGTGGCTGCTGTACCCAAACCTCCAGTTTTTGTAAATAAAGGAACATCTTTTGTAGCTACACCTGCAGCGTTTGCTTTAGAAATTAAATCAGAACCTAATTTTGAACCAGCAGGTAAGGTCACTCCTGTTGAAGAAATCAATATCTGTCCTGTTCCATCACCTTTAATTGTTGCTCCAGCCAAGTCAATCGTATTACCTGACAAGTAAATATCACGCCATCTTCTGTTGGGTGATCCTAAATCATAAGTTAATGTTGTTAATGGTTCTAAATTTGAAATAAATCTTGCTGTGACATTGATTGTATCTTCTGTTGAATCTCCAGTATTGACACCAATAACTGTATCACCTTTTAGTGTAGTGTCATTTGAAACTTCTAATGTTGAACCAGCAACATATACATTTTGAAAATAACCATTTCTAAAATTCTTAGCTGATGAACCAATATCTCTACTATTGTTTGTATCAGGTATAATATTTTGATCTACTGCTGATAGGTCACTAGCAACTTCACCAAAGTCATATTGTTTTGTTGACGCATTGTATTTTAAAGCGAAACCATCTGCTTGACTTGAAATATCCACATCGTCCATGTTAGATATTTTGGTACTACCACCACCACCTAGAGATTGTAATTGTAAAGTTGTTAGTTGTTTAAATCTACTAAACTCTTGCGTTAGTTTATCTAAAGTAGTATCNCCTGATACAATATCCTCTTTGATTGACTGTGCGTGTTTAGTTAATTGTTTTACAACATCATCTTTGTTTGAAATCTCTGGANTAGCAGTATCAACAATTCTATCTTGTTGTAAACTTCTTATAGGTGTTGTTTCAGTATTGATAACTTGTTTAACATTGTTTATTAAATCTTCAGATACTAGACTTGTTGTAGATTTTGATTTAATAAATTTAGTAAAGTCATTTTCAGTAATATTAGTTTTAACAATTTCTTCTGTTTGATATTTGTTAACAGCACTTGTTAAATCTTTTAGTGTATCTAATAGTTTGTCTTCATCAATAGTAGTTTTAGTTTTATCTTTAACAACTTTATCAAACTTAGGTAAATCAAATAATGCTTTAAGTTTTTCTTGTTTTTGTTGTTCTGATAGTATTGCTACTTCTAGTGATTTTTTCTCTTTAGCTAATTCTTGTAGTTGATTATCTTGTTTTTTACTTACAGCTAATTCTAATTCTTTCTTTTCTGCTAAGAGAGTTGTATATTCTGTATCTTGTTGAGCTTTTACTTCTTCTTGTAATCTATTTTTTTCTTTGATTAATTCTAATATCTCATTATCTTGTTCTTCAGATTTGATAGTTTTTAAAACATCTTTGCCTGCTAGTTGATTAAAAAATTTCTCTAAATCTTTTGACATTAGAATTTTGTCACCTCTGGATTGACAGTAATTATACCACTATGTACTTTCTCAATAGTAGAGTCTGCCAATATTAATTCTACATCATATACATAACGACCTGCGTCTATCGCAGCAGTTATTGTATCTGTAAGTGCTAATTTGTAAGTACCAGCAGTACCTGAAACTATTGTACAAGTAAATGTGGCAGTTCTTGTAGTTGAAGAATAACCTTTTCTCATTTGAGCTTGTATAGTTAAACCACTAATATCGTATGCTGTTGATCCATCGGTTGTGATAGTTAGTGTTCTACTAAAATCTGCCCCTTGATCTATTACAAAATTATCTGTTGTTTTTTGTGTGACTGCCATGTTCTCTCTCGTTTGTTATATTTATCTATTTATTCATCTTAATTTAAGGGAATATTCTAACTTTCCCAAATCACCACGAACAAAACAGTTGAAAGCTAAAGAGTATCTATGGTTGTTTGTAATATTCTCTGTGACAGAGTGTTGTAAACTAGAAGGAAATATTAAAATGTCGCCAGGTTTTACTTTAAAACATACCACCTCACTATTTACAAAGTTGTCTTCTGTGTAGTCTAATTTTATAACATCAGGCATGACAGATTTATGAAAATGATTATGAAATTTAATGTCGCCAGAATCCTCAGGAATATCTATATAATATACACCACTAACAAGTGAATTAGTATGATAGTGCATACCTGACCAATCTTTTTTATTATGTCTTACCATCCAAGAGTTAGTAAAATAAAATTCTGCTTTCTTATCTATTCTTAACCAATCTCTTACATAATTATTTACATGATCTTGTATATCATTTTTCAAGTCCATAGAATTTAAAATATATCTATCTTTAGATATATCACCATTATCAGTTTCCATTCTTTCGTACTCGCAAGTTTTACTAAACTCTAACCATTTGTCTTGCAATTCAATCCTAGACTGATACACAGGTGTTGGCCATAAGTTATGTTGAGTATAGTCTATCATCTTGTAGGTTGTCCATAATAGAAATGAGTTATAGTAAATTTACCATCACTTCCACTATCAGGTTGTTTAAATTTTATTGGAGTTGATTTATGTAAAAACATTGACGGAAACAAAACTGCTCTATTGTGTTTTAGTTTAATTTTTGTATTTGATTCTTCAAACTCTAAATCGCCACCTTCAAATGATTTTGGTTCTTTTACAAACCAAATTAAATTTGTCCAATGATAAGAGTCATAATGAGAATTATAAAAATCTTCATTGTTATAATATGATACAAAAGAAGTCATAGCGTTTGATGAAAAAAATGACCTACCATAATGACCACAATCATTTATTTTGTGATGATGTAATTCTAATATTTTTTGTTTGTATGTACAAAATAATATATTTGATTGATCTCTACTTTCATCTCTATAAAGTTTATCTAAGTAATATCTATTATGTTTTCCTTTAGGTTTATCTTCAGCATCTTTAGCCACTATACCATCTTGTGCTGTTTCAATAGGATTACTTGCATAATATTCTAATTCTTTCCAAACACCCTTTTCTTCTTCAGGCGTATACCAGTTGTCTACCAAAACAAATGGAAACATTGGATTATCTTTTATTGTTCTTATTTTCCAAACTTGTTTTAAATCTCGTCTATCTTCAAAATCAACACTAATCATAAACTATTTGATCTTTGTCTTTATCTTTTTTTTCTTCTAATGTGTAGTTTTTCTTTATACTAAAAATATCTTTTGGTAATCCTATGAATGGTCTTTTATCATAAGTAATATTATTCTTACCATCTTTCTCATTGTAATGTAAAAAGACTTGTGCGTGATTATTTCCTATCAAAGGTTCTCGCCAATGCTCTACTTCACAACCTTTATATATTATCATATCGCCTGGATTTAAATAAACAGGTATACCTGTATCACCTATCTCACCATTTTTAGGACCTATAAACATAGGCCAATTCCAATTCTTATCTTTTAAATTTTCTGTATCATATCCCAAACACATTGTAGTTGAAATTTCGCAACTAGGTCTATCTTTATGTCTAGTTAATTCTGTTCCCTTTGTGTAAAGTCTATGATAAGAATAAGTAGGAATTAATTTTAAACCAGAACCTTCTTCTACTTTTGCTGTAATTAAAGTCATTAATGTATCAAAAAACAAATCACCATATCTACTAAAATCACCTGGTGCTTGGTCATCAGTAAATGTACCCCATTGCTCTATATCATAATTACCATAACCTAAATGTTCATCTAATAAATTTAATCTAGTGACTGCAAACTTAATATAGTTATAGCAAAAGAATGCCATATCTTTATCAATTACTTTTTCTATTTTTACCCAACCATTATCATTAAAAAATTGAGCTGCTGGACTTATATTTTTTGTATTCATAATTTATCTAAATGGTTTACCACATATCCATAATACTAATGAATATCTAGTACCTCTTGTTATAGGTGTGACTTGATGATATGTATAAGACGGAAAAAATATTATAGAACCTTGTGGTCTTATTTCTTCGCATTCGTGGAATCTATCTCCACCTGAGTGGGGACCAAAATCAAATTTTAAATTACCACCATCATAAGCTCCTGGCTCATTTAAGTTAAGTGTCATAGATATTTTTCTAACTTTACCAATTAGATTTTTATTTTCAGTATATTGATGACCTTCTTCTTTTTTTGTCACTCCAGGTGTAAATCTTTTATATGCTCTATTATGACACCCACCACCATCAGTATGCCAGCCATAAAATTGTTTTACTCCATATTTTGTAAATTGTATATCTTCACCAAAGTCAATATCATACTTCCAACCAGATAAATTATTTGCCATTTTTAAAAAAGGCCATATTAAATCATAGACCCATTGATCATTAAACCAACAAGTTTCACTATCTCTTACATAAGAGTTTTTTTCAGTATCTTCAATACCCTCTTTTTTAAGTTGTTCGTGTGTTTTATCGTTTAATGGCTGTACTTCTTTAGTAAAATCTTGTTTGGCATTATTACCAAGTGTGGTAGCAGCTGTAGGTATACCTTGTTCTTTATTTTTTTTAAATATGGATTCACCATAATCAATGATGTCTTTACATTGTTTAGGCGATAAGGCACTTTTAAAAAAGTAATATGAATTACTAGGTTGCATAATATAGATTATTTATAGTAGTTTAAAAAATTACTTTTTTTGTACTTTGTTAAAATTTTCTACTATTCTTTTTATAAAAACCTCACCATGTTCAACATCAACAGTATAACCGTATAATGGTATTCTTACTTTACCCTCTGGTTTAGTAGCCAATCTATGACCTTGTAAACTTGGTTGAAAATTTGGTATATCTTTTGTACATTTTACCCATAGATTTTTTTCTAGGTCTATTTCAGGATAATCCGTTATCTTGTATTTTACTTTTAGTTGTTCAACAAACATATCTAAAGGAATACCTGATTCAGCATTACCTTTAATATCTCTAATTATTTCTGTTATGATTCTTTTGAACTTTTCGTTGTTCATATCGTCCTGATTAAAAACTTTATCCATTTCAGGCTCAGGACTTGGTATTTCTTTATCAAAATCTTCACTTGACATTGTTATCACTCCTTATAGTTATCAAAGTATTTATATAATATAAAAAAGGCGTCCTAAGACGCCTCTTTCTAAAATTGTATTATGCTTTAACGATTATTATACCAGTACCACCTGTTGATCTAGGGTTGTCAGCAGGACCAGTTGCTTGTGGTCTTCCAGCACCACCAGATCCTCTACCATCTAAACCATCAGCAGGGAAAGTCACAGTTGGCGCAGGGTTTGGACCACCGCCTCCTGTACCACCAGCACCGTTTGCTCCAGCACCACCACCGGCGTAAACTACTGAAGTTGTTCCGTCTGCTATTGTATAAGCTTTTCCGTCACCACCATTTCCACCTGAACCTGGTTGTCCTGCAGTACCAGCGCCACCGCCGCCTCCTCCACTTGATCCACCATTGTTTCCGAAGCCATAAGCTCCTGATTGACCTGATTGAGTAGGTTGATTTGCTATACCAGCTGGTCCTTGTAGACCTCTACCTGATTGTCCACCACCACTTCCGGAACCTCCGGCTGTACCTGGTTGATAACCGATAATGTAAAATCCTTGTTTACCAACACCACCACCTTTAGCAGTTAATGTTCCAAATACTGAATCTTGTCCATTTGAATATTCACCACCACCACCGACTGTGACTGATACTTGCGTACCTGGTGATACAGTAAATCCTGGAACAAATATTAATCCACCAGCTCCACCGCCACCATTATTTCCGTGTACTGCTGGGTCTGCACCTGTTGGACGAGAACCAGGATAACCTCTTGATCCACCTCCACCAGCAATTACTAGTACATCTACTGCAGATGTTCCTGATGGAACAGCGTATTGACCAGATGCTGTTATTGTTGTAAAACTTGGACCAACGACTGTGATTGAAAAATCTCTAAATGCAATGTTTGAGTTTGCGTCTGTTGCTTTTAGTCTAAAATTATAAACTGTATCACTTGTAGGTAAAGTACCTGAGACAGAACCAGTAATAGTTGCTCTTCCACTATCACTTGTCATTGCCAATCCTGGTGGGAAAGCACCTGATTCTAATTCAAATACTGGGTCACTTCCTGATTCTGGGTCAGCAGCTTCTACAAGGAAAGTTCCTGATGCTCTACAACTACCTAGTGAACCAGCGTTTGTTGTAAAAGTTGGAGCGCCATCAACATTAAGTTGATTTTCTAATACCACTGTTAAACCTGTACCATTTGTGACTGATACATCATAAGGTTCGTTAGCGTTTAAAAAGTTTGATCTAGCAGCAACACAAGTTAATTGTGTTAAACTATCAATCGTCACAGAGTTAAATGCTACATTAGCACCACCGTTAGTAATTAATTTTGCTGTTGTACCTGAGTTAAATCCTGTACCTGTAATAACAAAACTCTTTGTTCCCGAACCATCTAATCTTTTTACAGATGTAGGAGCTATACCTGTCACTGTGGGTGGTTGAATACCTATATTGCTTGTGTTAGTTTTTCTTAATTGGTTAAGAGATGTATCATAAATTAAAACCTTATCATCATTAGCTACCTGAGATGAAGTAGGGTTTTCTGTTAGACCACTAACCACACTTTGTTGTAAATTTGTATTTCTAATTTTTCCTGCCATAATTTTTCTCCTTAACCTGGAAACTCTTTAACGACTAAATCGTCAGCAGCTTCTGGTGCTACTACCATTGTTAATGCTGTACCTGATATTGAAAAATCAGCTGATTTTGATTGAACAACACCATTCAAAGTCACCATTACTTTATCTTCAGTCATACCTTGAGTCACTACAAAAGCAACTGTTGACCCATCGGTAGTCATAGCTCTTACTTTAATCTCTGTAGGTCTATCTTTTCCATTTATATATCTTACCATTGTATTACCTTTAAACTCTTATTGTGTTATTACACATCTTCTAAAACTGAACATACAACATCAATAGATGAAGTTGCAGAGGCTTCAGCTCTTAAAACATCGGCATTAGTACCGTCATTTTGTAAAACTATCTTATTACCTTGCATTATTTCAACTGTTGTATTACCTGGAACTTTTAAACCGTTAACGATATAAGCATCGTTAGTACCATCTTCATTATCTAAAAATAGTCCTACTGTTCTCTCTGCTGCGTTTTTATTACAAACAGATATACCTATAACGATACTTTCTAAAGCTGATGAACCAGCACCTGCTGGTACTGTATATATTACAGCTCCTGAAGCACCTGTTCCTGTTCCGACATTCGGTTTTGCGAATCTTTTAAAATCGTTAGCCATTGTTATTTTCCTTTATTCTCTTATATTTATTTATATCACCATTAATCTTAACACTAAAATTATTTTTAGTGAAAAAACAATAATTTATCCTAATGCTATCGCTTGAGCGATGGCAAAGGGTTGAGTTGCAACAGTTTTTCCACCCATAGTCATAGTACCTGCCGCTATTGTACCACTAGCAGTCACACTAGTTATACCACTTACAGTATTGTCTAATGATACCGTCAAAGTATCAGTAGCACTTACTACTGCGTTAATATTGTTAGACCCTACTACATTTAAAGTGTCACCACCTGATATAGCTTGAGTTGTTGAAGTCGAATCTCTTAAAGTAAATGAAGAAGTAGCTCCAAAAGCCTCATTAATAGCACCCACTAGACTAGACTTATGACTAGTGCTCAATGTAGTTAAATCACCAATATCTGTACCCGCAGTTAAATTGTATGTGGTACGAAAAGTATTTAGTGTATCTGTTGTTGCTACTGATCTTATTGCCATCTTACTTATTTATCCCTTTAATCAATTCTTTGATTTCTCTTAACTCTGCCTTTAGATTATTTATCTCTTTTACAGCACTTCTTATTTCGTCACCACTTTTCTCTCTCGCTCTTGCTCTTGCCATATACAAAGAATATTCTGAAGTATTAGTATTAATAATACCATTTGTCTTAATATCTCTTACTAAACTTTCAAATCCTTGTACTCTTACTCTGCTCATTATACTGCCAATGCTATTGCTCTAAAGTCTTTTAATCTTGCTGGTAAAGCTGATACTGTACCATTAAATATTACTTTAATTTGGAAAGATGTAAATTCAGGTAAATCTTTTTTACTAAATTTGTGATCTTTAAAATCTAAGTCTAATACTACATCGCCTGTTGATGGATCAACCGATACATCTGAAGTACCATCTGAATTAAATGGTGTAAATGGAATATCTTCAATTCTTCTAGTTTCTTCACCACCTGATAATCTAAAGAAGCATTTGATAGATGAAGTTGATCTTACACTAGCAGCCAATCTAATATCTAATGCTGTTGAAGTATTAGATAAGTTAATTGGTTTAGTTATATAAGACCCTGCTGAAGATCCACCTTCAGTTGCTGTGTCTTCTTCAAAATCAACTGTGTTTGTAATTTTTGCTATAATTTTTGAACCACTTGCTGGTGCAACACCCATAGTTAGAGTTGTACCTGAAACTGTAAAGTCATCAATAGGTTGTAATTTTTTTCCATCTTTTTTAACAGATAGTATGTGAACACTACTTGGTGTTCCACTTATTGTGAATGCTACTGTAGAGCCATCACCTGTCAATGTACTTGTAGATGATACTGTAGGATTGTTTAATCTATTTGAAATCGCAAAAGAGTTAATTCTTTTTAAATCAATTACTGGCGATAAATTAGAGTTTGATGAACTCATCACTAAATTTATAACCAAAGATTTAGATCCTGACATTTCATTTGTTTGGTTAATGTCACTTGCTACCAATCTTGGATTGTCAAAGTAATAGTTATCTCCTAATACTATATTTTCTGTGTCTGCCGTAGATTGTAAACTAAATGCTGTTTCTGAACCATGTACAGATTTACCACTTGTTGTTCTCATTGTACCTGACAAAGCTGTATCAGGGTGTACTACTGAACCAATTTGTGGTTGTAATACATCAAATAATCTATTTTGTGTAGCTGTCACAACTGAACCACCAACATCGCCTGTTGCATTTGCTGTTCCGGCAGTTGTAATATCATAACTGTCTAAAGTTATATTTGAAATACTTGTATATGTTCCATTAATCGCAGAGTGTGCGATACCGTTATATGTACCTGCGGCAACACCAGCAATTGTGACATTATCAGTTAAAGAATGCATACCATGGTTTTTATGGAATATTCTTATAAGACCAGTGCCGTTAAATGTTCTAATAGGATTACTGTTTAAAGTTTTTACAGGTAAAGAAGCATTTGCTAATGAAAGTGTTCCTGAAGCTGATGTATCAAATACTGCTTTTTTCAAAACAAATTTCATATCTTCCATTTGTTCAGGTGTCCAAGTACGATAGTTAGCAGATTTAAATAACACACCACTTGATGGTTGTTTAGATACTGTTCTATCTGAATCTAATGCTTTCTCGCCTAGTCTAGCAATGTAAGCAGTATAGTCAGTTGAGTCTGAATATAATACCATACAATACTCAACACCCTCTTGTAAATAAACAGGAGAATCAAAAGTAAATGTAGTTGCTGTAGAACCATCTGTACTTGTATTTACAGAACCTGGATTTAAATATTTTTGTGCGAACGGTATAACTTTTTGTCCAGGATAACCATTGACCATATTTCTTATTTCTGCTCTTACTGGAATAGTAGATGATTTAGTAGCAAAATAAGCGTTCATACTTGTTATAAAAATACCATCTGCATCATCAACTATAAATGATTGTGCTAATGGATCTCCTCCACCATCACGCCCTCCACCGCCATCCTGCCTTGCAGGTTGTCTAATAGCAACAACTCTACTTGCTGTTCTAGTTGTTGATTGTGTTGATGTCACAGTTGTTCTAACTGTTCTAGCTTCTCTTGTAGAAATAATCGCTTCTTGCGTTGTTTCTAATAAACCTTTTGCGTCATAATCAGCTTCTGCTGATGTAGCAACATTTGTTCTATCTTGGTTGTTTGTAGATGAAGCTGTTAATCTGAATACTCTTTTACCTGTTCGCCATTTAGGATTAGATGTATTATTTGGATCAGGTATAGCAAATGTACCTTTTACATAACCATTAACATCTGTCACTATACTACCACCTAATGATCCACCGTCTGGAGTAATATATGCAGCAATTGCTATGTTATCAAAAAAACCAAAAACTTTAGTGTTAGGTCTCATTCCATAAGCTTGAAATTCTATTGTTCTACTTCTTATGAAAGGAATAAAGTTTACTGACATAACTCTAGCACCTAAACTTTGTCTTACTGATTGAGGCACTATTGTTGTTCTAACACCAGCTCTTGTTTGTACAACATCTGTACTAGTTGATTGTACTAAAGCATTTCCTTGCCATCTTTGTGATGATCTTGGATTACCTGACCATTGATCTTGCCATTCATTCCATTCTGTACCAACTGGTATTTCCTGTGAATTATTAGATAATCCTAATTCTTCTCTTAAATTATCAAATGTTCCATTCACATTTAAAACTAATTCAGGAGCAACTCTAGTTTCTTTCCATTCATCAACAGGTGGGTCTAAAGCTATATCTCCTATCCAATCAAATACTAAGAAAGGATTTAAATTTTCTGTTTTAGTTGCATATGGTTGTTCTATGTAAGTTGCTTCTGTGTATGGTAAAGTCACCAAGTCACCTGTCTTAGCGTAATTAGCTGCTGTTCTATCTGCTGCTAATATAGCAGTTAAATCATCATCAACTTCCTCTAATTCTACAACATCTTCATTGAAAGGTGTTCTTGCCTCACCTCTTGCTCTATCTATTGAAAGTTTGTAATCATTATTTCCAACATCACCAACATTGTGACCTGAAAAATTATCTACAACAAAACCATTTTTAAATCTATCTAAACCATCATCATCTTGTATTTGTAGTGATTGTGCATCAGCTTCTAATAAAGATAACTGAGTATAATATTCTACATTTTTAATTCTATTTTCTAGTGAGCCAATATCTCTCATTGTATATCTACTATTATCTTCTTTATCTACAATAACATCAGAAGTTTTTAAAGTATAACTTGGTATTGTTAAAGTTGCTAATAATAAATGACCATCTAAATTACCTGGCTCTAAAGGACTAATAGCACTAGCGCCTTTTAATACTTTTATTACACCATTTCTAGTAATAAAAATTTTATCTATTCTATTTAAAAAGAACTCAAAGTCTGTTGTTATGTCTGAATTAAATTGTGGTATATCAATAGTTGAAGCACCTGTACCATCAAAACTTCTATCTGAAGTACCTGAATTAATAGTTGAAGCATCATCTACTCTAGGTCTGAAATCTAAACTATCTCTTAATTCTACTTTATCACCAGTTGTATCTGAAGTATAACTTGGAATATCTTCATAGTCAATTACACCTGCATAAGAATCTACATCAAAATAATCACCTGAACCATGAGAGAAGAAATCAAAATTTACTAATAGTTGACCAGTTGGTTTTAATGCACCTGGTTTTAATTTTAATCTACCAATGTCATAGAAATTATCTCTTTGACCATTATCTAAATCAAATCTACTTGTTATATCTGTATGTGAACTTGTAGCTGTTGTTCCAAACGCAGGCGACATATACACATTATTAATTTTGAAAATATCTGCTTTAGCTAGACCAATAACACCACTTTCAATAATAGTTTGTGATGATATGTTTACAGTTGAAGCACTACTTAAAGTTTTTGTTTTTGAACCAGCAACTGTTCTAACAACCGTTGCTAAAATTTTTACTTTATGACCAGCAAAGTTAGCACCAAAATCTAGTGTTAAAGTTTTACCAGTTGGAGACCCACCTAAAACAAATAATGCATCACCTTCGTGGTTATTACCAGATAAATTTAATACATCACCAACAGCGCCTGTTCCACCAGAACCAGTTGTCATAACAGTGACAGTAAAGTCATCACTTGCGTTTGAAGCAAAAGTTTCATTTGTACCAGCTGTAATAGTGACATCACCGTTTGATGATAATGTACCTGTAAAGTTTCTTCTTACATTAAAGTTTGTATCTGTTGCACCACTATTAGCTGTAGTTTTTAAAGTCTTAATAGTAATATGTGGTAGATTAAATATTGAAGTATTGTTTTCAGGATTTGTAAGTTTTGATCTTTTTCTTGTCAATACTGAAGCTGTTGATACATCACTTCCACCAACATTTGCTGATAATTCTAATTCTGTTTGAGATACAATATACTTAACTGTACCACTTACTGTACCACCAGCGTTATTTTTAAATTCAACTGAATCACCTATCTTTAAATCTGTTGTAAAGTTTGTACCTTTACCAAATACGGTTGCATCACTATTTGCTACTGTGACATTACCTGTAATTGTAGTATTTGTTCCATAAGTAGATGTTGTATCTGCGTCTGATGTATATGCAGGAGAACCTGCCATACCAATTTGTTTAACTGCAGTTATATCTCTTGTACTAACTCCTTTTAATCCTAAAGTATCAGCTTGAATTGTTGCTGACGCAGAAGAAGTAGCACCTGTGATTATTTCACCAGCACTAAAAGTACCTTCTACATTAGATACTACACAAACTGTGTGAGCCATTGTAGGACCAGTTGTATGCGCAGTGACATTCTGTGATGTTGTTCCATCTGCACCAAATAAAGCAAAAGTATTAGTAGTTGCATTTCTTACTGTGAAAACACCTGGTGTATATGCGCCACTAGCTATTTGAAAATTACCACCAGAAATAGTTATTTGTTGTCCATCATTAAAACCATGAGCATTCAAAGTCACAATACCTGGATCTGCTACTGAGATAGATGTTGCTGCCGCTGATTTAGTAGCAGTAATACTTTGTACTATACCTGTTGCGCCAGAAGTTGCACCTGATATTACTTCACCTGTTGTAAATGAAGCAGATGTTGTTAAATTTAAGTGTGTAAACATCTCAATGTCAAATAAGAAATGTCTATAAATTGAAGATGTTGCGTTTATATCACTTGCTTCAGTTGCAGATACAGTTTCAAAACCACGAGATTTAGCACGACCAATTTGTGGTACAGTTGTACCTACTGTTGATTGTTGCGTTCCTCTAACTGCTGTTGCAGTATCAAATAAGTTAACTGTTTTAAATGCCTCTACATCACCAGAAACAAATCCTATATCTGGTTGACCATAAACATTGTTTACAGAAATAAAGTTTTTTATATTAAATCTTGTTTTGTGATTATTTGCTGTTTCAAAATCTCTTGCCTTTTCAACATCAACAAAAGTTGTTCCAATTCTTTCAGATTCATAACCTTTTACATAAGCTTTAAATGGTGATACACCAAGAGCTAATTTAGTAGCCAATCCACCATTACCACTTGTATAGATACCTCTATTATTACCTGATATTAAATGTTCCCTAACATCAAAGTCTGGATTAGTTAAAACATAATCACCTGATTCGTCAAATGTTCTACGAGCTAATGTATCTTCTAATACAGCATATTCTGTATTTCTAACAATAGATTTTGTTATTCCTTCTTCTACTCTAGCAATTTCATAAAAATTTTCATCTTCAGTTGAAGATAATGTTTTTTTAGCAAGTGCTAGTAATATTTTAAATCTGTGTGCGCCTGGAGCATTAGAATTTGATGAACCAGCTGCGTTATCATTCAAACTATTATCATCATTAGGCGTCACAAAACTTTCTGTGACTGAAAAACCTACTCTATATGATGGTGCGTTTGTATATTTGTCTAATATTAAAGTTGATGTATCTATTTGAACAAAGAAACCATTGATATAATATACACCTGATTGAATTTTTGCGGCAGAACCTGTATGAGTAGTTGCTACAACTGCTGATAAAGAAACACTATCACTATTTGTTCCTGTAATTGTTTCGCCATCTGAGAATACGAAACTTGTATTGTTTGTTCCTGTCTTATTATATTTTACATATAAAGTATTAGGGTCAGTTCCGTCTGTTGCATCTGTTCCAGTAATCTCTGCGATTACCCCTGAAGTACCACCAGTTAAAACTGTGCCTGTTGTAAATTGTGCTAAAGTATTTGAACTTGAAATACTTGTTAATTTAATTGAATAGTAATCTGTGTCAATAGATACTTGACCAGGAATAATCATTGCTCCTTTTTTGAACAGATGATCGCCAACTCTTTCAATTTGGTTTTGTAATATTGTTTGTGACTGTGTTAATTCTCTCGCTTGAACTGCAAATGACGGTCTGAAAAGTATTCTATGAAACTTTTTTGACTCTGTAAAGTCATCATAATAAGGCGAGAGGTTAAAGTCTGTTGGACTTGGCATTTATATTCCCTCTAAAATTCAATTATTAATTTAACATTCTCGGTTTGGTCTGAAGCTCTTGTAATAGGTGCTCTATTTTCTACATAAAGAACATCACCTGTATCAGCATCTAACTCACCAGCATTATAACCACTAGTGAATGCAATACTATCAACTGTTGTTGAAGAAGATGATGGAGTTGAAGTGACACTAGAGCCTTGACCTGTGATTACATTCGCACCTGAAAACGCTGTGGCATTACCATTAACATCTACACCAGCATCGTTGAATCTTGTTTGTATGTAATAAAGAATATTATTTGAACTATCCCATTCTACAACTTTACCGACTGCGCCAGTTGTTGCTTGATTAATTTCTTCATCTACAGTATAATTACCTGATGGACCACTTACTAATACAGCTTTTGTAGCTCTTACAGTAGCTGCTGTAGCGGCAGAACCACCTGACTTAGGATCTCTCATTAGTGCAACTCGTCTAAAATCATTTGCTGTTGTAAAGTCACCAGAGTTTGCTGCTTCACTAGCTTCAAAGTTAGTGTTTAACATTACATAATGTCCACCTAATTCTATAACTGCGTTTTTACCGTGTCCACCTTTTGGCTCAATAATAACATCTAACTCAGCGCCTGATAAACTTGATGCGCCAGCTGCTATTATATCAGCAAGTCTAATAGAAGCAAAAGTATAACCTGTACCTGGAGTTGTCACAGTCACTGCTGTCACTGCGCCACCTGCTACTGTCACAGATGCAACACCACTTGCGCCATCACCTCTGATTGCAACGCCTGTATGTGTACCATTAGTACCACCAGAACCAGCTGTTTTAATTTTAACTACATTTACAGCACCATCTACTGCTGCGGCAGCAACTGTAGAATTTGTTGCAACTGCCATGAAATCTGTTGATAGAAAGTTTGCTGCTTGAGCTGCTGATAGAGAATACATAAATTTCCATTTGTATCCATCTCCAGTTGATAGAATAGATGTTGATGTTCCAGTAGGTTCTACTGTTGAAGCAGCATTACCATTGTTATCTAAACATTTGTAAATATGATTTGCACTTGATAGTACATAAAAAGTAGCGTCAAATAAAGTAGTCGCACCACTATTTGCTGCTTGTATTGAAGTACCACCTGTTATTCTATTTCCATAATCGTGTCTATAATAATCATAGACTGTACCTGTTGCCCAATTTCTTCTTGGTATAACAAATGAAATATCTGAACTAGTAATTTTCTTAGCAGCCAACATATCGTCAAAATAAAAGAACTCATCTTGTATAGAATCAACTGGTGTTAAAGGAGTTGTATCAGTTCCTTCATTAGTTGTTCTTAAATCACCTCTTGTTAAAGTAGCAAAAGGTTGAGGTCTTCCTATACCCATGTAATACACATTTGCTCCAGATTCAGTAAAAGATTCTGAAAACTGTTCTGCGTTATGTATTCTAAATTTATTTGTTATTATTGCTGGCATTTTCTTTCCTTATCAATATTTATAATCGTTTTTTTATGGTTTCGTAGGCCATACTAAATTACTTAAATTTTCTGCTAAAGCCGAACTATCAGAAGTATCATGTTCAGCAGGTAAATTTCTAAGTTTTTCTCTATAAGCTGTCATTTCAGCAGACATTGTAAAGTCAGATAGACCCCAAATATCAGTTTCTGCTAATTTAATATTTCTTTGTTCTCTTAAATTTGCCAGAGCTCTAGTACCTGCAGCAGCAGCGTATGCCGCTTCTTCATTATCTCTAGCCGTTTCTTCGTCAGCAGTAAATTGGATTCTTACTCCATCTACTAGTTTAAATCTTGGCATTGTTAATTTTCTCCTTATTCTCTTTTATTTATAATAGATTACGAAAGACCATACATAGTAATAAAGCCGTCTGTATAGTTTCCTGTATCTCTAAAAAATCTTATTTTTGTTATAGCTGCCGTAGTTTCAAAATAACCACCTTGTCTATAATGGTCAGCTCTTACTGCATCGTGTACTGCAGATGATTCAAACATAAAATATGTTGCCATTCCTACTGTATGTGGGTCAAAAAGATGAAGTGTCATACTACCAGCAGTACTGTCTTGGTTAGCCCCCTCCATGTCAAACCCCCAAAATGTACCAGTTGTTCCACCAGAAGCACCAGCAGGAGTATAAATTTGGTGTAATTGTTGAGATGAACTTGACCCTGTTCTATTAACACCACTTTGCATTGCTAAATTAAAGTTTGTTCCATCAGAAGAACCATTCCATTTGAAATCTGGTTCTGATGTAGCATTAGGTCTACAATTAGAAGCAACAAACATATATTCTTTGTATCCACCACTGAGAGTAAAATCTGCCTGCGTAGTGCTACTTAAAACAGCGTGAGTTATTTTAGTAAAACTACCAGGAGATGCTACTCCTGATGGTAGACTTGTAAAATTAGTCATGTTTGTATTGCTTACAACCGAAGGTAATAGTTTACCTCCACTTGATAATCCGTTAGCAAATCCTCTAGCTCTAGCTCCCATTATGCGTCCTGAAATCCGTAAAGTTTTATTATGCCACTAGCTATATCTCCTGAACTAGCATTAATTCTTACTGCGTTTACAGCACTTGTTGTATTAATCATACCGTGACAATGATAGTAAAAGTTTGCTTTATCTGTTTGAAAATGTACTCCATCTACTTGAAACCCTTTATTAAATGTTGTACTTGATGGATTGTATAACCACATATATGCGCACAGACCACTATCAGAGTCATTACCTTGAGAGTGTGAAAGTCTTTGTGGACTTGTACTGTTATGTAAATCTTTATCTGTTTCATAACTGTATGCTGATTGTCCTGCTGTTCTACTATAAGTAGATGTTGTTGCTATCCCATAACCTGATCCACCATTGATTGATGAATTAAATTGAACATTAGCACCATCAGTTTCAACTTTTATATTAATAAATCTTAATTGATAAGTTGGATAAGTTGCAGTTATATTAGCAGTAATATCCACATTTGTTGTATTACTTGAAACAGTAGTTGTTGAAAGTAATTTTAGAGTACCTGATTGAATACCTGCTGGTAAAGATGATATATTTCCAAAAGATTTAGTATTATTAAAAGCACTAGCTGCCAATACGCCGCTTGCGCCTATATTATTTGCCAATGCTCTAGTGACTGCTCCCATTAGCTTTGATCCAATCCGTAAAGCGTTATTACGCCTGTTTGTAAATTACCTGAGTTAGGACTTATTCTAAATCCTGTGACAGCAGAAGTTTGATTCATAAAACCATTAAACATATGTGCTATTGTTCCATCAGTTGATCCAGCAATATCATTTATACTTCCCCAAAATCTTCCATGATAAGTTTTATATGAAGTTGTCATATGTGGATTCATAATCCATAACCAACCATTCATACATTCCTCATTAGCATTTCCTGCATCTCTAAAAAATTTATGATTTCCAGTATCGTTAGTTGCTTGATGATCTGTTCTATATTGATGTTGTCCATAAGACCCATTTTTTGAACTTAAAAATTCATTACCACCACCATACTTTGGAACATTCCAATCTGACCCATTTGATGTAGCAGAAAATTGTATGTCTGCGCCATCAGCAGATGGGTGTACTTGATTAAATGTCATTAAGTAAGCTTTGTGGGTTCCTATTGAAGTAAACTCTATTGTTGAACTATCACTACAAGTTTGTTTTTGTACTATTGTAAATGACCCACCACCAGCTCCTGGTATTGATGTGACATTGGCTAGAGAAGCATTTTCTAATACTGGTCTATTCATAACACCACCTGTTAAAACATTGAAAGCTAAATTTCTAGTTATCGCACCCATATTAGTTTAACCTTAGTAATCTTATGCTAATCTCAGCAGATGCTGCTGGAGCAGTCACAAATGTTAGAGTTGTACCTGAAACTGAATAGTCATCAGCAGGTGTCATTAATACACCATTGACTGTCACAATTAAATCGGCTGCTGTTCTTCCAGCTGCGATTGTGACTGCTACTGTTGACCCATCACCTACTGCTGTTGTATTAGTATATGTAGCAGAACCTGATAACGGTAAATATCTAATTGAAATTTCATTACCTGCGCCTGGCGCAGCAGCAAATGTTAATGTAGTACCTGAAATTGTATAGTCAGTAGTAGGAACGAATAATAATCCGTTTACTGTCACAATTACATCATTAACTGATCTACCAGCTGAAATAGTTGTTGTAGTTGTAGAACCATCTCCTGTAGCAGTACCATTTGAATATGTTAAGTCACCATTTGAAAATCCACCAACGACTTGTATAACATGACCCATGTATGCGTGGCTAGAACATTGATAGTATAATGTTAAAGGTGTATCTTTATCAATAACTATTTGAGTATAAGCACCACTACTTCCTGGTGTACCATTTGTAGTGACACCTGTTGTATATGCTTCAGCTTTAGCTGGGTCTTGGTAAAATCTTAAAGGGTGTGTTGCGTTTGTATTGTTTGCTTGGTCAAATCTATATATACCTGGTGATAATTGTAAAGCTGGACCTTGGTCACCATCTAAAACAAATTTGTTTGATGAACCTGTACCATTATAATAATGTTCTGCTGCTTGAGCGGCAACTGTCACTACTATGGTTTTTGTAGGTGTAGCTGAAGATGATCTATGAGATATATAACCTACATCTCTAACCACTGCGTTTGCTTGGTCTAAATCTGTACCACCAGAAAATCCTGTTAATGTAATTGTATTACCAGAAACAGCTGATGTGACTGAACCAGCAAATACTAATGTTTCTCCTAGAGCAACAGCATCAGTTGATGAATCACTTCCTTGTATTGTAAATGTTGAATTAGCTAATTTTGCGTTTGCGATAGAGCCAGCTAATTGACCACTTGTTATCGCAGCACTACCTGATAAGTTTGAAGTAGTTAAACCTGAAATCGTATTACTACCAGCAGCGATAGTTTTATTTGTTAATGCTTGAGAACCTGCTAGTGTAGCTACAGTTGCGTCAATCGCAATAGATAATTGGTCTGTCGCAACACCAGTTGTTGTAATACCAGTACCACCTGCTACATTAAGAGTATCACTTGTAGAAATTGTTTGGTTTGCTCCACCATCACCTGAAACAATAAAACTAGAACTTACTGAAGCTGTACCTGGTTTAAATTTACCAGATGCCGCATTGTAAACTAATGCTTGTCCGTTAGTTGCGCCTGTGACATCAAAAGTAATTGTAGTACCGTCACCTAACGCTGTATAAATTTCTGTAAAGTTATCGTTAATTAAATCACCGCCGGCACGAATTGTACTACCCGTTCCATCATTAGCAGTTGTTCCTATATTAATTACTTGTTTGGCCATTGTTCTCTCTTAATACTGATATTTTATCATTAGGTTTAGGGGGTGTTTTAAAAGTAATATTATTATCTTCTAATCTATACTCCTCTTTTGTTAAAATTCTATCATTTATCTTAACAATCAAATTCTTGTTATTATTATTTATAATCATAATTAAACTGCATCAAATTTAATGCTTGTATTATCAAATGAAGCTCTATCTTCATCAAAACTGTCGTTAGATATATGGAATATTTCAGATGGTAAGGCAAATTCAGTTTTTTGTTCATGTTCAAAATCGCCTAATATGTTTAACTCGCCATCTATACTTGTATTTTTTGTACCCATCAATCTTAAATCATTTAATTGTCCTATTTGTATTCTACTAGCATAATGTGTGTTTAATATTAAACTAGATAAAGACTTCAAGTTAGGACCAGCTACAGCTCTACCAAATCTAGTTGTATTATTTCTAACTGTACTTCTTTCTTTCATTGTCATGCTGAAACTCATAAGTCTAGTTAAAGTTAAATCTCTTGTATTAGGTGTAAAGTGATCACTTGTACTATCTGTAAAGTCAGGATCAATACCTAAATGTGAGTTTGCTCTCAAACTAGTACCATCATCAGTTGTACCTAATCTTCTACCAAATATTGTAGAGAAAAGAGTATTGATAACTAGAGCAATATCTTCATATTCTATACCAGAATTAATACCTACAATACTTTGTATTTGAGCATTTACTTGGGATTGAATATCTACTTGACCTGTAAAATAAAAACCAGATGTATGCATTGTCTTTTTAAAACTATCTCTCCAGTCATTAATAGTACGACCAACTTTGATTACATAAGAAAAATCTTGGTAATATAAACTATCTTGTATTTTCATTGAAGTTTCTGAACTCCAACCATCTTGGTTTATAAAAGTACCAGCAGTATCTACAACAGAACCTATTGTGACTGTTGCTGTTGCTAAATCATTTTTTTCTACTGTAGCAGTTGCACCACCACTAGAAGTTATAGGTGTATTTTCAGCAAAGACACCTGTTGGACTAGAAACTTTTAATATACCTGTGCTTGATGTATAAGATACAATAGTTGCTGATATTGTAGTTGAAGCACTGTTAACACCTGTAATAGTATGACCAGTTAAAAAACTACCTGTCACACCTGATATAATTAAATAACTTGGTAATGCTAATGTAGGTGGAGAGGGTGACGCTTCATAACCTGCGCCAGACTCAATAATTTTTAATCCTAGTATTCTACCTACATCTGTACCATGAGCAAAAACAACTGCGCCTGAGCCAGTTGTAGTAGCAGCAGCTACCACTGGTAAAGATTGATAGTTATTTCCAGCTGATATAATTCTTATATCTGTAATATCGTTTGAACCAGATCCACTTTCTTGTACAATTTTATTTCCTGTGTATGAATCGCCTCTTGTAGTTTCATCTTCTAGTACAATGTGACTTGTAGAAGAACCACCAACAGTTCCATTTTCTGTTGTGATACCACCATTAACAACTGAAACTTTTGCTTTGGCAGAACCACCACCTGTATCTGTATTTGTAAAATTTATATCATCACCAATTTCATAAGCAGTACCACCTGTAGCTATTACAAAATCTGTTATACCTCCACGACCAACAGCATCAACTTGAAGAATAGCACCTTGTCCTCCACCAGTAGTGACTATTGAATCATTTTCAGTATATAAATTACCATCATTCGTAATACTAATTACACTAGGTATACCTGTAATTGTTGCTTTGATGTAAGTATCAGATGTATCTGAATCTGTACCTCTAATAGTTTCACCGATAGTAAAAGTACCAACTATTGTATCATCATTTAAAATAAATTCTGTGACAATATTTGATCCTATTTGAAACTTAAATATATTTTCTATTGTAGCAGTTGCGCCAGAAGTTTCACCTTCTATTGAACGACCAATTAAACTAGATGTATCACCTATTGTACTAATTGCTCTTAATATTTTACTCGTACTAAAACTACCATCTGATGCTCTTAAAAGATTCTCTCTAGGATAAATTGTTTCTGATTGTAGTCCAAATAATAACTTAAAAAATAACTCATGTCCACGATTAGTACCTTTTGATTTGTATACAGATTTAATATTTTTAATTAACTTTCTTTTATCAACACCACTTGCTAAAGTTTCAGGTAATGTATTTAAAAACTCATTTCTAAATTTTGTTAAGAAGTTAGATATTGCTTTATCAGGATCACGGAAGTTTAATAAGTCTTGTATATTATTAACTGGGTTTGGTTTGTAATTATTAATTATTGCTTGAGCTTCAGATGTGGCACCTGTTATAGTTTCACCATTTATAAATTTATCTTGTGCTGATATAAAAATTCTATTGTTATCTAAATCTTCAGCAAGAACTGTTGTTGTTGCGTTTGAAGTAGAACCTGTGATTATTTCACCTCTTGTAAATTTACCATAAGTAGAACTTTCTAAAAGAATTTTATCACCAGCATCTAATTGTGTTCTATCTGTATCTAAACGAGAACCATCTAATATTAATTCATTATTTTGATTTGTTTCTGTTTCTAATTTGATACCGTCAGTAGATTGTACTGAAGTCACACCTAACTCTGCTGACTCCATAAAAGTATAATATGATTTTATGAACTCTAAAAATTTAGGGTGTTGTTCTAATACGAACTCAGGAACCTGTTGATTTATCAGGTTAGATATTTTGTCTGTGAACTTAGCCATTAGTAGTTAGATTGTGTTGTATAACCTACGCCAGCATCAGCAGAGCCACCAACAAAGGTATCTGCCTCTACTGTGATTGTTGCATTTGCTGTGTCTATTTCTAAAATTTGATCTCTTACAGGAACTATGTCAGATGAAGCTGGTTCAACAGTTATTTCAATATTTGAAGATGAAGCGCCTCTAATATTTTCTACTGACGCAACTGTTAATGAATTAATTGTAATTTGACCAGTTGAATAATTAACTGTACCTTGTGTGCTATTAGCATATGTTCTAACTGAACCTACTAGATAATATCTTCTTATATTACCTATACCATCATCATCTATAAAATAGACATTCGTATCATTAGGAACTTTAAAACCTGTAGAACTAACTACACCACCAGCTGATGCATTATGACCAGAGTGAGGATTGTGAATAGCATTTCTAAAATATATATCGTATTTTGTTGACAAACTTAAACTTGGTACTAAATCTTTTCTAATTTTTAGTGTTGTTATGTTTGATAAAATAGATGTATCTGTAGCATCAATTAAACCTGTAATTTTTGAGTGTCTAAAAACACCATCAAATTTACTTAGTGTATTAGAATTATAATCTGTTAATGTTGTTAAAACTTCTGACTTAATTGTGTCACTAGTTTTTGTAGTTGCTCTTTCATCATACTTAACAGTTGTTGTTAGTAATAATTTTGTAATTTCTGGATCAACAATTTCTGGTCTAACAGAGGCAACATTGTATTTTCTTAATTGAGCTACAATACTATCTTTTGTAGCTTCGGTAAGTGTAGAACCTGACGCTGCTTTAATCGCAATCTTTACTACACCATAAATTGGAGTTTCATCATCTTCACCACCCCAAGCTGATACTGATTGAGCATTAGGATATAATTCTTGTACTAGTGTTTCATAATCAGAAGTAGTCACTGCTCTATCTTGTCTAGCATATTGTAATGGTGCGTTAAATTTAATAGAATCTTTTGTTTGTGCATCTGCTCCACCTTGAGCATTTGAAACTGTTGTAATAGTGACATCTGTAAATCCACCAATACTACCTGATAGTGTAAATGCACTTGCGCCATTTGCTTCATCTTTATTAGAAACAATATATTCTAATATAACAATATTACCATCATCTAATTTTTTACCTATAATACCATCTCCAAAATAAACTTCAAACTTACCATCTTCACCCTCTTGTAAGAAATAAACTTTTGAAGTTGTATCTAAAGAAGTAAAACCTGTAGCTTGTGTATATGTGTTTGTTGTAGTATCTGATACTGAATTTTGTATTTGTACTTTTAAAGTAGATGTATCAGCGTTGACACTTGGAATAATAAATCTTTGATCTGGGTCAGATGTGTTTGCTGTATATTTAAATGTGACTAATGTTCCTTCAAAAACATTAATGTTTGAAAATTTGTAAATACCATTTAATGGTGACATTGTATGTGCTGAGTCTGTGACAAATTGATAAGTTGTTCCATCAACTGTTGTATTGAAAGAAGTACCTTTAGCCATTGTGACTGCTGCGCCAGTTGCATTGTTTAATAAAATATCAATAGTTGCCGTAGGAGCTTTTGGTGATGTCGGTGTATAACCTAACATCTTTGCTATTGACACAATATTTTTTCTTATGTCAGCGCTATCTAAGTACATTTCATTTGCTAACATATTAGCATTGAAACCTAAGTAGTGAGTATTGTAAGCAAGAACATCTAATAGAACAGCAAAACCAGATCCTTCAAAATCATAGTCTTGGAACTCTGATTGATTTTGTAAAAAGGTTTTTAGATTACTTTTAATATTATCAAAATCTAATTCTGAAACTTCTAATTTATTACTTGCCATTTTATCTTAATCTTTCTAAAAATGTTTCAACTGTGACTGGTTGTGCTACACCTATTACATAAAAACTAATTGATACTTGGTATCTGTTTCTATCTAAGTCGGGTCTTGCTATAATTTGTACTAATTTAATTCTCGGTTCAAAGTTAGTTAATACTTCTTCAATCTTTCTTTGTAAGTTTAGAGCTGTTAATGGTGTCACTGGTTCAAATAACAATGCTCTTACATTACCACCAATCTCTGGGTGGAATGGTCTTTCAAAGTGGTTAGTCTGAATTAAATTTCTTACACTTCGTTTAACTGCCTCTGCGTCAGTCAATTTATTTACATCATTAGTGACTATGTTTCTACCAAAGTCTAAATCCAAGTCTTTGTATATACGACTTGCTCTTTTACTTTTGTTTGATACATTTTCTACACTATAACTAGGCATACCAATATTTATACACTAACCAGAGGATACATTTGAGCTTCCTGTAGAAGCCGCATTAGGTACCCAACTACCATGACCACCAGTTGCGTCACCAACTCTATGAATAGCGATACTATTTACTTTGACTGTTTGACTACCTGCCACAGCAGGGTCACCACAACTTGTTTTATCACCAACTCTAATTGAGGCAGCACTGTTTATTGATACATTTGGCGATCCACCTACATAGTTTGTTTGATGAAAAGGATTAGGTGTTGGACTTGCGTGTCCTACATGCTTATCTAAACCTGATCTAACACATGCTGGCATTATTTTCCTTGTGAGTTGTAAAATTTAAACGATCTTTTCTTATGTTTGTTCATTGAACTAAATTTAACACCTTTTCTATTACCTTGTGAAGTTTTTTTTGGCATTCTTTCGTGTGCCACATACGATTTACTCAATTTAGCCATTATCTACCTGCTTCTCTGGCCGCTTTAAGTGCTGCTCGTTTCTTTTCTAATATTATTGCTTGTCTTATTTTACGACCCATTGGTATTTCTATGGATTGACTGATTTGTTTGCCTTTTTTACTCACATATTCAACGCCAATAAACTTATCTTTGTAATCACCTTGTACAGCTATTACTGCTTTCTTCAAACTCATCTTTTCCACTTCTTTTTCATCACCATTTTCATTCCAAAATTTGTATAATCTCATTTTACTCATAATTTTTATGCTCCATTAAATAAATCTTCATTATTTGTTTGTTTTTTTTCTTCTTTTTCGCAACGACAATGCCTACAACAAAGAGTTTCGCCACCTACATCATATTTTTGCCAACAATACTCATTACAGTGGCATTTGTGTCCGCAATTTTGACAAAATATCATATGATTCTATTTATTAGAGATTTCACAGCGCACTATTGCATGTGTTAAGTTAGTTTCTGACAAATTTTCTTTATTTTCTAACGCCGAATCGCCAATTTCATCATAATTTGGTTGAATTTTACACGATTTTATAGAACAAGAACAAAGGGTGAACAAAAAAAATAAAAAAGTGACTAATAGCAAGGGGTTTTTAACCAAATTATTTTGCTTTTTAACCATTTTTATCTGTACTTCTACTGTTAATTAGTGTATATTAGCTATATGAACAAAGGAGAAAACACTATGACAAAAACAATAGAGAATATGAACACTTTTAATAATCAATTATTTAGTATGAGTGTTGAAGATTTAAATAACACTAAAGATTTGATTGCTGATATTATTCAGAACAAAGTTAAGTCTATGTTAAAGGTTGGTATGACAGTTAATGTAGTACAGAAGACTAAAAAGACTAAGGGTGTTATTACAAAGATTATGAAATCAAAAGCTTTGGTTGATTTATCTGGTAGAATTTACAGAGTACCAATGTCAATGTTGGAGGCGGCGTAATGATTACACCAGAACAATATAACAAGTTGAGAGAAAAAGAAGAAAAGGATAAAACTATGAAAAAAAAGATATATGAATATATGACAATCGTATTCGCAATAGTGGGTACATTAGCTATGGTATCAGCAGTTGGTGCGATAGAAACAGACCAATGGCTATTAGGTGCGGCAGCAGCTATGACCGGTGTCACTAGTTATTTGATGACGCTATTTTCTCAATCATTATATGCAGAAGCAGAAGTGAGAGAAAAATCATCTTGGAACGACTTAAATGAATATTATATAAATGGAGGAAAATAATGATTAAAGTATCAGAAAAATCAGAAACACTATTAACTGGTATTGGTAAAATGATTGACGCCATGGTAGTTGATTATGGTAAGTTTAGTTATCACAGTAAAGACGATACTGTAAGAAACAAAATGTTTAACGAATACAAAGATGGTTTTAAGACTATCGTAGGTCAAAAGTTTATTAAAGTGACTAACGATAATTCTGTTAAAGCGTTTATCGTAAAACAAGATGGTGATAAATTTAAAATGGGTGATATACTTAAACCTGCAAGTTGGAGAGCTCCAGCAAAGAATAGTGCTAGAGGTAATGTACTTGACGGTAATTATGCTATTCAATGGACTGGACCATTATATTTAAGATAATGAAAAATAAAAGAAATAAATTAGAAAGAAAACTTGATGAATACAATCACACAATGGAGTTGATTAGAACTATTGTTCCAGTGGTGATACTATGTCTTCAGGTAATCATATTGGTAAAACTTATATAATGGACAAATATTTAAAATGGATTGCGACAGGATTTCTAATGGTAGGAGTAGGTGCTAACTCACTTGCGATTTATCCTTTAGGACCTCTCGCTACTTTAGCTGGAGGATTGTGTTGGTTGGCAGTTTCTATCATGTGGAAAGAAGCCGCACTCATCACAACCAATCTAGTATTATCAACAATCACTATTGTTGGTTTAGCATATACATACATTCATTAACACAGGCAGGTGTAGTTAAACGGTATAACACCTATTTGTGGAATAGAAGTCGGTTGTTCAACTCAACCCGCCTGTACCAA
>JGI24003J15210_10000040_pt1 | contig 46091 bp, 67 predicted proteins | sample LinPmetageLP28_FD_15210 | JGI IMG/M metagenome (IMG submission 15210)
GGTATTACCCGACTCAAAAACAACTGCAGTACCGAATGAAATAGATGTACCGGAGACAGTGCCTACAATGGCAGTACCGTAATTTGAGTTTGCGTCATCTTTATAAGCTATGACGACTCGATTATTTGTGGAGTCGTAGGTGGAGAAGATGCTTCCAGATTCAGCAGTGTTAAAAACAACTGTTGACCCATAAGTCCTGCTATCTCCACTAGTAACACTAGTAATAACACTAGCTTTACCTAGATCATCCAAACCAACAGGATTACCTGCTTGAATAACACTGGAAGCTGTAAAATCTACAGAACTACTACTCGAAAAATTAACTGCAAGATTTAGTGCGGCATCACCTGAAGCAAGGGCAGTATTTGCGTCTGATTGAGCTGCCACACCGCTGGCCAAAGCAATCGCAGAATTACTAGAACCAGCGACCCCAGAAGCTAGTGCAGCACTTGCAATTACAAGATCGGTACCATCCATACCGATAGAATCGCCGACAAAAATTACACCGCTAGCGCTCGAAGCAAGTGCAACATCAAGTCTTTTATTACCAGTCTGTAAATCTCCACCGCCAACTAGGCCACTACCAGCGGTAAGCGAACCAAGTGAAGCTCCATCAGCTGTATCTCCTGTAGGGAGCTGACTGAGCTGCCCATCTACGTAAACAAGAGGGAGTTTCTCAGCCATTACTACTACCTAGTTTATTTTATTTTATCCGATAAACTTACTATTCAGTTTCTAGTTCTACACGAGGATCAACCCACTCAGGATTTAGGACCCAGCCGCCAGCGTCCGTAAAGGTGTACTTCCAACCGAACCACTCAGTAGGCTCAGTAACACCCTCATTCAACACACAGTTGGATGTGGTGCAATCCATGATGTACAAATCAGGATTACTAGGATCGCCAATCGTAGTTTTATCCGACTCAATCAGAATCTGTTTGTCGTCGGCATACAGGTATACACTAACGTTCGGGACTTGAAAGTCACCCAGGCGGCAAATAGTTTTCATGAGGCTCTCGAGCACTAAAACAGTGTAACCGACTAAAGCATATCAGTCAGCAACAAGGTAGTGGAGTTAACCGCTCGGCCAACCACACCCCAGTTAACTGCTCCCGACCACGTGGTGGGTTGGGTCGAAGTTGTAGTAAATCCGCTGGTTGTCGGATCAACGTAATAACCAGAGCCAGCAAGTAAGCCAGTAAAACCTGTTTGAGCAGATCCGGGGAATGCTACGGTCACAGCTGACCCACTTGCTGCTGCAGTTTGCGCTATACCTATAAAGTTTTGCTGGGATCCAACAGTAGGTATAGTAGAGGTTCCTAAAAGAGGTTGAGAGCCAAAAGCTCTTAGCAGGTTACCAGGCGAAAGTGTTACAAAATTTTGATTAGTAGAGTTCCTATAAGCTGCCTGTATATAATCGGTTACTGAGGAGGAATAGATAGTAGCCGCTGTTTCGTAGGTGACGGTAGTACCAGTTACGATCGCGCACTTAGTTTTAGGGTAGTTGCTGGAGTCTGCATCAGCGTAAGTAATTACGTGTCTCTCAACATCACTATCGTAGAAAGAGCTCACATACTGAGAGATAGTGATATTAGCTGCGAACACAGCTAAGGTTCCAAAAGTTATTGTGGTACCGCTGATGGACGCGACTTTAGCTACGCCGTCGTCAGCATTAGCTCCACCGCCGGGTCTGTATGCAATTAATGCTTTACTGTTTGCTGAGTCATATGAAACAGCAATAGAGGCAGTGCTGTTACTTTCAAAAACGTACTTGGTTCCGAAAGTAATAGACGAACCGTCGTTAGTACCGATAATTGAAGTACCGTAATTACTATTACTAGTATCACGTTGGGTAAACATGAGATTACTACTTCCTAAATCTGTAATTACGGCGCACGCATAATTTTGAATATCGTTTGTAAATGGTGATGCTATCTCACCTCCAAGAGTTGGTGTAGTTCCTGAAACAGTACCAATTTTGTAATACTGAGTACTAGTGGCGTTTCTGTAGTAGTTAAAAATAAACTCACTTCGAGCAGAGTCATAACCGATCACGCAGTAAACGCTCGAATTACCGCTTGTGACGTTTGCATAAGTTCCAAATGTGATGCTTGTGCCAGAAATAGCCCCAACTACGACACGTACGTCGTCTGTACCACTTTGACCATTCCTATAGGTAACAAGAAAATTAGCCGTACCGGGGATATCTACGACATAATTACCGTCTGAAAAATTAGCATGAAACGACGTTGAGCTACCAGCAAGAGCACAATCTCCATTACTGGAATCTACGGTACATAATTGTGCGACCCCATTGTATGAACCGCTCGCATCATCACGATAAACAACAATAAATTTATCCTGATTTGACTGATAACAACAATACTCTTGTGTATTACTATTCCCAAATACTGATGCTTGCGTATTACTATATACCACGGGGTCTGTAGCTGGTTGTTCAACATTTCGGATAGCCTGAACCCTATATGTATCATCAAGACCAACAACATTACTCACAGCAATCGTGCTCGCTGCTGTAAAACCAGCCTCAACGGCAGTAGGCTTCGCAGCGATATCAACCAGAGCAGCATTACCGCTAGCTAGAGCAGTAGCGGATACAGAAATAGCAGCGTTACCGCTTGCTAATGCATATTCTGCAATTTCTAATGCTTGATTACCACTGGCTAATGCTGTTTGTGCTGTACGCAGCGCAGAACCGTCATTTGCCAGTTTATTGCCGACAATAATTAAACCGCTGGGATTCGGTGCTATAGCAACGTCTAGTTCAACAACCGCTCCTAAATTTCCAGCACCATCTACGGCAATACCACTGCCAGAAACTATACTTCCAGGAGAAGCACCTACAATCGTGTCACCAGGAGGTAACTCAGTCCGAAGGCCACTAACAGAAACAACAGGACGCCGGACTACCATAATTTTGTGACCTTTAAATACACTTTAGCCTGGGTCAGATTGACTTGAGCAACATCAAACCGCTCGAAGTAACGGCGCGACCGATATAGTTCCAGGGAACTTGACCGTTCCAACTAGCAGGTTTAGTTGATGTTGCTGTAACACCACTAGTTGTTGGATCTACGTAATAAAACTCGCCAGTCGTCAGACCTGCTGTTGGGTCTGTGTACAAAGCTCCAGGTAAATTCACGAGGCAAGGAGAGCCACTCGCCACGGTGGATTGAGATATACCGAGGAAATTTGGGTATGAGTTTAGGGTTGGTCTGGAGGTGGTTCCGCCGAGAGTATTAGCTACAATGGCAGTACCATGCTGTAAGTTTCCCTCATCTTTGTAAGCTATAACAGCGTTACTGTTAGTAGAGTCGTAAGTAATGGATATTTGCTGAGAAACTGCGGACTCAAACACAACAGCAGTAGCAAATGAAATAGAGGTACCGGATACGGTTCCAACAATTGCTGTACCGTATTCAAGATTACCTGCATCTCTGAAAGCAATAATAATTTTACCGCTACTAGAGTCGTATGTAGACGCAATATCATACACACCAGAAGCTTGGAATTCAACTACAGTACCAAAGGAAATAGAGGTACCAGAAACAGTACCGACAATAGAAGTACCGTAATATGAATGTGAAGAATCTCTATAAGATATAACAACTCGATCATTTGTAGAGTCGTAAGTGCAGGAAGAGCCAAGCATAGTAGCGGACTCAAAAACAACTGCAGTACCAAACGAAATAGATGTACCAGAGACAGTACCGACGATTGCAGTACCGTAGCTTGAGTTTCCAGTGTCTCTGTAAGCTATAACAACTCGATCATTTGTGGAGTCGTAAGTAGCAGAGTTATAGTCAACAGCAGAAGCTTCAAAAACAACTGGAGTACCGAATGAAATAGATGTACCAGAAACAGTACCAACTACGGCAGTACCAGCAAATGAGCTTCCGCCATTAGTGTAGGCTACAACAACTCGGTCATTTGTAGAGTCGTAGACGGCGTTGGTGGTATAAGTAGTAGAAGACTGAAAAACAACTGCAGTACCGAATGAAATAGAAGTACCGGAAACAGTACCGACAATTGCAGTACCGTAATATGAATTTCCTTCGTCCCAGTAAGTTATAACGACTTTATTGTTTGTGGAATCGTAGGTGGACGAAATGTTGTCAGTAGTAGCAGACTCAAAAACAACTGCAGTACCAAACGAAATAGATGTACCAGAGACAGTACCGACGATTGCAGTACCATACTGTGAGTTATCGAGGTCTTTATAAGCTATAACGACTCGGTTATTTGTGGAGTCGTAGGTGGTTGACGTGTCGCTAACAGGAGCAGCTTCAAAAACGACTGCAGAACTCGGAAAACTAAGCGAATTACTAGTAACTGTAAGACCAATACTCTGTACCTTACCTGCATCATCTACGCCCACGGAATAACCCGATGCGACAGCACTAGCAGCTGTAAGCACAGCAGTAGGGCCACCGCCACCAAGAGTTGGTACTAAATCAAGAGCTGCGTTTCCGGAAGCAAGTGCCCCAAATGCAGTCGAAAGTGCAGCATTACCTGAAGATAATGCAGTCGAACCTTCGGTAGCTGCCTTATTACCCGAAGCAAGTGCAACAGTCGCGTTAACGGAAGCTACACCATCATTTCCAATAGTATCTCCGACATAAATAACTCCACTGGGGTTGGGAGCGACTGCAAAATCTAGCCGAATATTAGGACCAACACTACCGCCGCCAACCAGACCACTACCTGCGACTACTTCAGTCGAAGATCCTCCGGTTTGTACCGTATCTCCTGCAGATAGTTCGGAAATCAAACCATCTTGAATAACTAAAGGGCGTAGGCTAGTCATTTTTAAATCTCAGTAATATAAGACCTAACTAAAAAGGTCCACAGGTGGTTGAATCTCAACGTGCAGTTCAGTAGTGCTGACTGCAAGTCCGAGATTGACAAGAGCAGCGTATCCACTTCCAGCCGAAACAGTACCTGAAGCAGTACTAAAGCGAGTGAGCTGGCCTTGCGACTTAGACAGATAGTAGTACTGACCAGGAGTGAGCTGAGTATCTGCTGTGATATTTGCTGCACTAACAACAGCAATATCGTCGAGATTAACGGAAACAGTTGCGTCTTGAACAGCTGCTTGTGCAGTAAGTCCGACTGCCTGATGTTGGGCAGAATCCACGCCGCTCACTGCAATAGCAGGAACTGCATAAACTCCACTTACATAAACAACTTCACCTTGAATAAGGTTAGCGCCAGCTGTTAAATTTATTAGTGACGTAGGTGAAGATGAGGTTACACCGCCGCCATTTACAAGAAAGACAGGAGTACCCCCTGGCTGAAATTCAGTGTATTTTCGATTAAAAATAGCCCGGTTAGTCACTACTTACACCCAGACATTATTCCTTTAATCATAATCGATGTTTTATATTTATTCGTCATCGCGAGGATTAATCGCCATCAAACAGAATCCCATGAGGTACAAAAACCCGAGGGCTCCGAGAGCGATAGCAGTTCCCATATTAAGTAGTAGGTTGTGAAGGCCACTCAACATCCCAGGGAAAACCTGTCTGTTGTGGGACCATTCTTAAGCTCTCACGATAGACAGCCCAGGCGTTTTTGCCGTCCGCATCTAAAGGAGAATCTGTTAGTTGAGTCCAGTCACATTCAGTTAGTTTATTAGTACGTTGGTCACGTACAGAGCTTGCCTTACTTGCATCTACGCTCGCTTCATACTCAGCTTGCTTATGCAGTGCAGTAGTTACAACACCGTCATCATCAACAGAGTCAGTGAAAATAGGACCTACTACGTAGCGTGTGAACCACTTACCCTTAATCTCTTCGACGCCGGATCGGACGCTGGTCTGATAAGGAGGAATAGTAGCTGCTTGCGGTCCTTCAAAAACAGGATCCACACCAAAATTGTTCATCGTTTCCTGACTTAAAGTCTTTGAAAACGAAGTGTTTGAATGGCGACGACGGAACTCAGATTCCGAAATCACCTCGCCAGTTTCACGAATACGTAATTCCATAACTAAATTCTACTACTTTTAAGCGATGGCGAGAAAAATGTAAGTGCCCCCATCGGCATTTAATCCAACTGGGGCGGAACTTGTAACGGTAAATCCAGAAGCTAACGGGTCGATGTAGTCGGTATTTGTGACTTCTGCTGCATCGTCATTAAATAAAATGTAAGGATCATCGCCACTGATAATGCCTCGTGCTGAGTCGTAAACGTACCAATCACCGCTTTGATCGGTGCGTTTAATTAAAATAAATTGTGCGCCTGCACTGAACCCACAGTCGACGTTAACAGTGTCAGCAGTTCCTGTGTAGCTCCCTACTTTACTTATACCGGATAGAGTTGCGAATAGATAAGCAACGTACTGTTTGTTGTTGACATTAGTGTCACCGTTTAACGCAGCACCAACCCTAAACACGCTTGAAGTTGGTGTTGTACTGTCCCAACAATAAGTATCAGAAATGTTGCCATTAGTTCTATTCAGACGCATATTTCCAGTCGGTCCAGAGATTGCATTGTAAACAGTAAAATCACCAGTACCGTCTCTGACTTTCACGAGCATTAACTCTGGCACAGCTTCGAGATTATGAGTTATGTTTTGCTGTCCAGTATTTGCGCTGATTGAACCTGTCCCGAGATATGTAACTATATCCATGAAACCTGGGGCGCGGGTAAAATTATACAGAACATAATTGGTTCCAGTGTTATTCATGTAACCTGTAACGGCAGTTAAAGCCAGACCATTATTTTGATCAAACTGAAAGTAATCCCCATTTTTATCACCAGCGGCCCAGCCACTGGATTCAGCAATGTTTGTCGCGGTTGCAAGGTTCGTATTTGGGCTTAATAATCGAGTAAAAACGTACTGAGCCCACGAAGACCAGCTCGGGGTAGTTGCAGTTAAGTCAGAAAGGATTGCAAAATCGCACAAGTTATTACTTACGACTCTTGCGGTTTCATTGCCTGTATAAGCGGTTGGGCTAAACACATCCGTCGCATCTCCAGGCGGCTTATTTGGACGGCGGATTGCCATATAGGGGACTGTTATGTTTCCATTAAACAAATTAAAGGCAGGTATAGTAAATCCTGTACTTGTAATAGCAAAGGATCCCGCAGCCCTATTTTGCTCAACGCCAGATGAGTTTGGCTTTATAGTGTTAGATGTAGTGTTCACAGCACCTACACCACGCATAGTATCAAATATATACCACTGGCCACCTTGATTTTTAGTAAGGATAAATTGAGGCTCAAATCCAAGATCAATTGGAGCATCTAGTGTTCCACCGGCGTTAGTAGTAAGACTCCCACATTTAATAATGCTTTCATCCGCATCAGTGCCAAACACCGGTTCGTCGTTAGCAAAGAGGTAGGCGATGTAGGTGTCGCCATCTGTATTGACATCATTACTAGCTCCCACCGTAAATTCAGTGCTAGTAGGAGCCGTGTTATTCCAATAGTTAGCACTGGGACCTACTGGACCAGTTGTAAGATCTAGTATTTCCGCTTTTGTTGGACCTAAACTTGTGTGATAAACAAGCCAATTAGTTCCCGCAGTATTAGTACACTTGACGATCATCATGCCCGGTATACTTTCTAAATCATGAGCAACAGTACGGTTAACTCCTGTACCGGTGTACTGGACGCACGTAAAAAATCCAGGAGCCTTTCTGAAACTCCAAGAAGCCATATCCTCACCCGCATCATTTGGGGTGATATTCCCGTACAGGACTTCAAAGCCAGTGCTTGTCCCCCTTACATACTGAGTGGTACTGTCTGCATCAGCAGCATCAGTATTAGGGGTCATAAGCCCGTAATAATTATTTGCTGAAGACGAAATAGCGTGACTAGCAGTAGAAGTTCTAGACTTAATCCAAATCATTCCACCTTTTCCACTTAAGTCAAGCTCATTTGTAATTGTTACAGGGGAAGCTGATCCCTCAAACAAAAACGTACTAAAAACATCATCAACGTAAGTTGGATCACTAGCAGCCCCGGCAGCACCTTGAATTAAACGTAGAGTAGTAGGATCCATTTATATCAAGTAGTGTAGTCAACAAGAGAAGACGCACGCCAGGTAGTACCAGAATCGTCAGTAATGAACATAAACAAGTGTGTTTTTGATGTCGCCAGTGTTGGAGCAGTATCTGCAGGCCATTTAATCGAAGTATCCCAAGAAATTGTTCCGCCTGTGTGCTCAACTTCGTAAGTCAAACTATATGAACTAGCTGGAATTGGAGCAACAAAATAGACAAGAGAGTCTGTACTCAGTGTCGCTGTGAAATAGTTACCGGAGGCACAAGGAATACCACTTCCATTTGCGCCTAATGCCGTGACCACGGAACGGAGTTGTCCATCCAGGATGCCTCCTGAAATAGCAAGCTTGGTGTTAGCTGTAGCTTCAGCAGCAGCTGCATCAACAAGAGCTGCATTACCAGAAGCGAGAGCAACACCAGCATCAACAAGAGCTGCATTACCAGAAGCAAGAGCTTCGTGTGCTAAATCACCGCTTGCACTGGCGGCATAACGTACATCAAGGACACCAATATCTACGCGCTGGTTTGTTGTACCCGAAGCTCTAACAATCGGAAGAAAGTCACCGCTAACAACAGTTGTAATCGCACCTAGGTCCGAAATCTTTTGGCTAGCCATGCGATTTATGCGGAAGCGGTCTCTAGATCAATGTTCGATCCGTTTTCTAATAATAGCGCCTCAAGTGTTATTCCGACACTCGATTCGAGAATAAGGACTGACGTTGGGTTAACAACAAACTGAGGTGGGACTATCTCAATAGAAACTGTTGTCGTTGTAATTACTCTACCGACATTAGTTGTATAAGCATTTACTGAAAGACCGCTTAATTCACTTACAAACTCGTTGTAAGAAATTAAGGAACCAGGAGTGACGATTGATAGAAACCTAAAGTCACCTGGGGATAAACCAGAGTAACCACTATAAATACCGTCTACGTTAATACGAACAATACCTCCAGTGGAGACTGTGTCGGCAGCAATACCAGCCACGGAGGCTTTGGTTGCACTATCAGCCTGTGCATTTGCGGCTAGTCCTGCTGAAGTAACATAAACAGCGTTTCCAGCAGAGATGTTTTCGCTAGCAATTAAACTCGCAATAGCCATCTTTACTTGAACTTATATTCTTAAGTTTAGCGTTTTCCCTGTCCGCGGTACTTCTTCTTACCTTTACGACCAGGACGTGAGTTAAGGCCATTGCCGATGGAAGTGGTCTTGGGTTTTGTAAAGATGTTGTTACCGCTGGACTTAGCTTTAGCCATTTTTATATGTTAGTCGCAGCCAGCTTAGCGAATAACAACAAGCTGTCATCAAGTATTCGCGTCAACCCAAGCTGTGCCATTCCAGACCTTGAGTGCGTTGGCTGTGTCGTCATACCAGCCCTCACCTGCGACCTGAGCAGAAGGAGCAGTCGCTGAGTAAGCGAAGGAGCGACGAGGTCCAGTCTCATACCAACCAGAGGTGACGGCGTCATATACAAACAGAGAACCCACGAGCTCGCTGAACCAAAGAGATCCGTCTCTAGGAGGTGCGTTGGTTCCAGTCCCAGAAGGAGGAGTATCACTTTTGAGAACGATTGCTTCGGCATTCGTCTGATACCAATTCGGGTCGGATACTGAACCGCCCGACGCATAAACCAGCATGCGACCTTGGTTTACGTCAAACCAGAGATCACCAGTTGAGTAACCAGTTCCGGGCTCACCGGATACCGTTACAGAAGCGCCGCCACCACCGCCGCCGCCTTGAGTGTCTGTACCACTAATAATGACGGAGGTTCCGCTGTAACTAATAGTTACAGATCCTTCATCGAGGAAGTGGCCTGAAACAACGTTGTCGTACACAGCGTCGTAATTGACGTTGACAACAGAGCCACCTTGAGTCAGATAGATACCAGAACCAGCTCCAATAGAAAGACCGGAAGCTGAAACAACACTCGCATTAATAACTGTTGTACTACCAGAAGCTGTGAAATATATACCAGAGCCAGCAGCGATGTTTGCAGAACCTCCTCCACCTCCTGAGATTCCAGATATAGATGTATTTAGGTCTTCGAGAGCTCTTACGACACCTTCAAAGTTGGACGGGTAGCCGTATGAGCACCTGGAATAAGATGAAGTTCCCACGCCGCTAATAGTCCCAATAAGTTCTTCAATAACAGTAACAATCCCGAAGAAACTCTCCTCATGAAGAGCGCGGGGCCTTGCACCATGTGTTGGACAAGGAGGAATATTTATCTCAGGCATTCGACATCCAAATCCTCCTTCTTCGATTTTAATCTATTTATTCAAACTTGAGGCTTATCTTTGACCTCAACCTCGTCGCTGTTTGTGTGAACAGCAAAATCTTCAGCTAATTTCCAGGCAGGTACTCCAAGCACCGAACTTCTTTCCCGCAGGAACTTCCAAGAAAGTTTTTCGGTTGGTTTAGCAAAAACCTTGGTCATAGTGTTAACTACAATTACACAAAGTCTACAACTCTTAAGAAATTTATGTGCTCCACGGGCTGGCCGAAACTTTTTACCCTTAAAAACTCCTGAGATTTCAGTGATATCAACCAATCTGGACGGTGTTTAATTTATTTATTTCTATAGAGACGTACTAATAAATAGTATTTAAGAAACGTATAGAGAAAGTACTTCGCAAATCTCACCTGAGTCTAGTTTCAGACAAAAACAGGTAAAGGATTTGGGACTCATCCAGTCTCGTTGTTGAATTCGCTTAATAAAGAAGATTAAATTCTTAGGATTTTTGAGTTCACTATATTTCTGTGCGCTATGTGTGTTTTACACACCCATATAAAAATTAGGAGGCACTTAAGGCTTAGCAGGTGCTAAGTTGGTTACGAAGTGAGTCCATACTTATGACTTACAACACACGTGCTGTAGTTCTTCTGGGTCTCTTAGACCTTGACAACACTGGTCTAAAGGAGCCTGCGGGTGCTCCAGATTTTGTTGAAACACGGGGTCACTGGCGTGTAGAGCACCATCAAGAAGTCTCTGTTTGGCGGTGTCTTTGCGGACGATCTCAACCGTTACTCGTTCCTTCTGGTCTTAGGGGTGTCGTCACACTGCCTAACAACCTGATCCAGGCTTGTGAGGTCTGTAGAGATGAGTACGCAAGTGCTACAAGCAAATCTGGTGAGTTTTTGGCTTGGCTTGAGCGAAACCGCCCACTTATTACTCCTGACTCATGCTTGGAGTACCTAGAAGACAGGGGTTACACCTTCTCGTATGACGACGGACGAAATACCCGGACGAGAAGGGTTGTCTACGAGGCATTCTTTAAGACAATATTAAGTTCGGATCAGTACGTGACGTCTGTGTGTAAAAACCCATTATGTATTAACCCATACCATCTATGCATCTCTACAGCTCCTCGCAAGACGGGTCCCAAAGTTCGAGCTGCCATCATCAAGATGAAAGAGCTCGGTTTGTCCGCCAAAGTTACTCAGAACGTCCTAAGGGACAAATTCAAAACTCAGTTGTGTCTTTCAACAATTTCCGAAATCAGGCAAGAGTTTCAGCCATCAAGTCTCATTCTCAATTGATTATTGATCTCAAATCAATACAACCTGCTAGCATCAGCGAGATTGCTTCTGAAACTGGGCAGTCTGCAAGTGCTGCTCGCTACAAGTTAAATCAACTTATGAATTTGGACCTCATAAAAAGAGTCCGGTTTGAACACCACACTTTATTTTGCATAAATGGCAGTTACAACTTACAGATCTCCNGCGTACTCTCAGAACTCTACGGTTAGCGAGTCATCCCAAACTAAATGGGATTCANAGTACATAATCGATAACCTTCCTCAGTGGATTTATTCCGACAACGAGGANCCAAAGTCTGTTACTGATTGCCACGCAAAAATCAGCTGTCTTGAGTACACGCTCAAAGACATTGACCTACAGATTGAAATCCGTCAACTAGAACTTCAGACGGGTAGCTCCCGCCATCAATCAACTTTTGATTTTGATAAATGGCGTACAGGTGCTTTAAAAGCAAAGCAAACACATCTGCAGCTTCTAAATGCTTATAAGTACTGGTTGATCAAAAATACGCCAGATGAGGTTGACGTTTCGTCCATGCTCGGTAAACTTGTCGAGTTACTCATTGAGGACCCTGCTGACTTTGAGCTTAAAGCCAGATCCCTACTACAATCTTTTTGACGGTTGCAAGAAGGACCTTCCGTCTACAAGGGGTGCTGGTAGTCTTTTCGTCCTTTCGACCCAGCAGTAATTCGCCCAGTTTGCCTGAGCTCAGGTGAGCAACGGGGAGCCCCTAACTATTTCATGGAAATTCTCAGAGAAATCAAAGAAATGCGAGATGCAATCAACAGCATCGACGTATCACTGCAACTGCTTTCATCAGATCAAAATGACAAAAGGAGAACTACGGCTTTTGTATCTAAAAAAATCCTCTGCCAACGCCTAAATATTCCTTCTGTCACGTTGGATAAACTGATACACCAAGGAATCGTTAGTGACGGAGAGACTGGACTTGTTGAAGGTACTCATTACTGCAAAGTTGATCCTTCTGAACGAAACAGCTCTAAGTTTTTATTTGACCCTTTGGTCGTTATAGACTCTGCTTGGAAAAATTTTAAAAATGTCTGATCTTTCAAGAGGTGCCTCTGCACTAGTCAAAACTCTGTTCAAGGGTAACGAAACAGAGCGGATGATTTCCGCTGGTGTGGTAAGGACTATTTTATCTGATATGACACGCTTGTATTTTGAAAACAGAAAGGCAGTAGGTAAAGGTATCTTAGTTTTTAACCCTGAAGAACCAGGTAAATCAAAATATATGACAGTTAACGAGCTAGACAACGATATTGCAGTCGCACAAGAGTTTAAAGACACGCGTATAGAAGAGCTCTTTAAGAAAATTTCTAAAACAATTGAGAGCAAAGGTAATTCTGACCTAGCACTTGTTGCGATGGTTCAAGACGACGAACTCACTATTCACTTAATCGACCCCGAAGAAGCTAATAAAAAAATTGATGAATACTCAAACGGTCTCATTTTCTAGTAACGATTTTGTTTCTCCGGCTGACTTACTAGCAACAACCACGGCTTTCTTCGGGGGAGAAATCGATTTAGACCCTGCTTCCAGTCAAAATGCAAACACTGTGGTTGAGGCGCAAAGATTTTTCGATTGGAAAGCCAACGGTTTAAAGCAGGACTGGAAAGCTAGATCTGTATATCTCTACCCTCCGAGGGATCTTTTAAACGGAAGCGAGCAACCAGAAGACAAGCGTCTCTTTAGAAAAAATCTAAGATTTCGCAAATCCGCGCAACGCGTATGGCTTGAAAAGTGCTATGACCAATGGATTCACAACCAGTTCGAGCATGCAGTAATATTTTTAACTTCCTCAGAAGTAGCTTTACTTGTTACTCAAAAAATAAAATTTGATTTTCCTCTTTGTATTCTTTCTGAACATCCAAAACTTCTTAGAGAAGAAAGTTTAGAACCAATTAACTCCAGAGTATTTGGTTTTGTTTACTATCTGCCAACTGTGAGTAACTCAGAGGTAGCCGTTAGAAACTTTTATAACTCTTATAGTAATCTGGGGAGGGTGTATACTTAATTGTATCCTGTGAGTCCCATGATTCATCAGGACCATAGTCATCTCCAATACCAAACCCTACACCCACGGGGCGGTTTTTTTGCAGACTATCCTTAGCTTTTTTAATTAAACTTCTTTCTTTTTCCCGAACTTGGGTATTAAATAACTCTCCAGCAAGACGAAACGAACGACCCACCCTAGATCCAGCATTTGCTCGTCGTTCTACAAATGATTTGGCTCTTTTCTCCAGTAAAGATCTCTGTAATTCAGCCATTAGCCGATGTTTCCATAATTCGTGGCACGACTGACATCAGCGCTATTGGCCAAGTAATCTCCAATAGCAGCAGCCCGATCGCGTTGAATACCTGAAATAAAGTATTGAGTCTGTGGACCGCTGTAATCGTTCGAACCCTCTCTTTCAATATCCATACCGATACCGCGCATAATACCTTTAAGTCGATCTGTATCTGTCTTAACAACCGCCGGGTCTAATACAGTTTTTGCGTAGCCGCCGATTTTATTAGCTAACGAAAATTGGTCTTGAACGCTTGAAATATCTTGTCTTGTTTGAGCAAATTGCGGAGATAGATCAGGGTTACGATATAAGTCACTACGCCCCTCTTGTTTTAAAGCTGTAACTGTGCTTCCAAAGTCATCACGGTATTTAGCTAAAGCTTGTTCACCGGTTTCACCGGTTAAGCCTGGATAAATTGCGCCTAAACGATAATCAAGTTCATCTCTTGTTTCATCCTTCATTTCTAGAAGTTCTTCTTTAGATTCTCTCATCCTATTAGCCAGCTCTTTGTAAATTTCACCGCCTTCGCTCTGACCAAATAAATCTCCTAGCGCCCCAGCAAGCCTACCGAGGTTTTTGGGTGAAAACTCTGTTCCTTTAGAATCATTAGTAAAATCAACTGATCCTGTAGGATCCTTTGTAAAATCCTTGTCAATGACTGAAGGAAAATTATTAGGAGGAAGAAAAGTCATTGCAGCCCAGTGTTAAACCAATCTTTTATAACTATAAATCAGATTATTGTTTCTGGAGTGGCAAAGGCATCCATAGCAAGAGTCATCATGTTTGCCGCAGCCTTCTTCGAGTCAGCCGCATACTTACCTAAATCAGCCTGAGTTTGCTCTCGCATTTCTTCTTCCTTTCGTATCGCCTTACTGCGATCAAGAATCATATCCTTAAGCAGTGCTTGATTGTCCTTCTCTTGATCGTTCACCATTTGAACTGCTGAAAATTCTTTTGCCTTAGGAATATCTAAGTCATCATCTTTACCTCCACGGATGAAATCAGTGAAGAACTGAAGTGACCTTTGAAGACTACCCACTGCTTCAGAATTATCCGTCGCTTGGGGTTTATTTTTATTTTGAGGCTTACTATTCTCTGCGACTTGTAGGCTTTGAGGCATAAAGTCATCAGCAGCACCAGAGCTGTGAACTGACCACGCGTTTAACCCTTCCCTTTTATAAACATCTAATGCTGCTTTTGCGTTTGTTAACGGATCTTTCAGCTGATCATTGCTTGTGAGACCATATCTTGCTCTCCGCTCTTCACCTAATTGATAACCAGGCTCATCCAGCATGTTTATCTGCCAGAGCCCATAAGAGTTATCCGGGTACGTTTCGTTATGAGCTCCTGCAAAACCTGATGATTCAGCTAGGGCTATAGCAACCATCCGAGGGACAATTTTTTCAGGGAAACCCGCTTGTCTCGCATAAGAGGCAATCTGCTCAGGACTCAATAGCGGTTTATTACTCATCGTCTGAATCAAAAATATCGACGTTTGTATCTATATTAAGTCCCATTTCCTTCATAACGCACTTATACGCTCGCTCTCGGCAGACGAATCTAAAAATAGTTTTCCATAAATACTGATCTCTGGCTTCCCCTCTTAAATCGTGAGCAACGTTTTTAAGTCTGGTGAGAGTGAAATCGTCTTCGAGAGTGAGGCCAATGGTGATGTGGTCCGTTTCCTCGAACATTTTTCTTCTCCATTTACCAAATTCTACTGCTGAGATATTTACCAAGCTTTACAGCTCCAATAACCCGCAGTCAATTTTGATTTCTTCTCATCACACTTGTGACGTGCTCTAAAGCTCTTACGGCGCTCTGGGTTACTTTTTTTGATCGTCATATTTGGATCTCCGAAACGTACCAGACGCACCTTGTCACCTTCTTTAGCTGCTACAGCAAACTTCTTCCCGCCACCAGAGTCTCGGCGCGGCTTGTTGTACGCTTCAAAGCGTTCTCCAGCGATTCTGATTGCCATCGACGAGGAGCTTCATGCGCTTCTTTAGTATAGTCGACACAAATATAAAAAAATTATTAAATAGCTCCGCACCTATTGCTATCATAAAAATACTTGCTATTCTTTTATCGTTGTAACCACTCACAACGCCTTATTAAATGGAAACCCCAGAACTCCTAACGATCGCAGAGACCGCCAAGCTCCTTAACTGCTCTGCTGGTTTTGTGCGTAAGCGCATTACTCTGACTGAGTCAAATCAGGACGGCGGTTGGCCCAAAGAAACATTCGTGAATCTTCAGCCTCGTGGCGCTAAGTCGCTTTACCGTGTCAATAAGGTTGCCCTCGTGGCGTATCTTAACGGTGAAGAAGAAGCTAAAGTAGAAGAAGCAGAACTTCCTGCTGTTGTCTGCTCGGTCTGATAGCGGTTTATGACTACTTCTTCTCTCACTGATATCTTTCAGAGCGCTTCTGAAGCACCTACTCAGGAATTACTCACGGAAGAAGTGGTTGTGACAAAGGAGGCCACGCCTGATAATCTTATTTATCAAATGGTCTCCTTCTCTTCTTACTTATATCAATTAAACATCCAAGCACATCTGTTGCATTTGAACATTGAGTGCTCTTCGTTTTTAGCTCTGCATAAATTTTTAAAAAAACAGTATCAACAGCACACTGAAGACTTTGATATGCTTGCTGAATACGTCAGAAGCATGGACTACCTCATGCCGATGTGTAAGTGCGGATTGATGGACGCATACAAAGACTTTCCTTCTGTAGAGAGTTACGACGCTAAAGAAAGCCTTACTCTCTACACCAAGAACTTAGAAGCAGGTGGAATGATGGGAAAAGATCTAGTTGAAACTGCTCGGATGACCGGAGCACCCGACATTGAAAACTATGCAGCTGAAATCTGCGGACATCTATTTAAAGGAGCGTGGATGCTCAAGGCAACCTTAAGAAGCACTATGTGAGGATCCATCCTCCATTGGCTGATATATAGAGTCCACTAGCTCCAGAGTTTAAATACACCACGCCTCCGTCATAAGCAGTTGGAAGCGTAAGTACTACTGCAATCCCAGAGGCCAAGTTGGCTTCCAAAGCTCCTGAAGCGACAATTGCTGAATTAGCTACTGTCGCAGTGTTAGCAGTGTTAGCAGTAGTAGCTGAAGTTGCAGTATTAGCTATATTTGCTTGATCAGCAAATGCTGCGCCTATCTTTTGCCAGCTCGCACCATTCCAGACCTGGAGATAGTAAGAACTGGTAGAAGAATCAACCCATGTTTCTCCTACTGAGTTTCCTGTTTGACCAGCAGGTATGGAGTTGGGAGCGGTTGCTCCGTAGTGAGTTCCTACTACCTTCCTAATATCACCTGTGGAATCTTTAAAGTAAATACCATTATCACTAGCTGCAAAGTTAATTGCTAGTTCTCCGTTCTGAACCGTGGTTGTTAACGGTCTATCTGATGCGTTACCTGAACGCTTACTGAGGAGCGTAACCGGTGTAGTAGTCATCTAGTAAGTACCTCCATTGATAGCAGGAGCAAACAGCGGCGGTAGCTGAGCCCCATTTGCGTATTGGCCACCATCATACGTAATCAATGGGGTCACGCCACTTGCAACACCATCTATATAAATACCGCCGTCGATAATCGGTCTCTCACTAGGAGGGATTGGCTGAAGTGGATTAAATTCATCAATGTCGAACATGATGAACCCGCTTGGGACAAGTGTCGATGTCACACCCGAAGCAAGTGTGTCAAAGTTCAAGACTTTAACCATTGTCGGGTTCATGTCTGAATACAGAACGTGATTAGGGACTGTGTTTTTAGCAGGAGAGTAAGCTTCCCACCACTGAAGCGCTTCGGTTGACTGAAGAAAGCGAGTTTGTTTAGCCAACGTTTGATAAAAATACTCTCTGTATCGATCATCCATAGGTTCGTCGTTGGGCTGAGCAAGATAAGCAGTCAAGTACTTATAGTTTTCAAACCTGTTCTGCATATCCCAGAACGAGGCATAAATGTGCTTACAAAAGCGAGGTTGAAAATATAAAACGTTTGGATCTGAATAAGATGACCCTGCACTGTCTTTATACGTGGGAAGGTCTAAAAGTTTGTTTGTGTATATAAAACCGAAGTCACGAGTAAAACCTGCAAAGTCTCTTGTTTGTACAGGTCGCTCCCCCGTAAAAGTTTCGCTACCTGGGTCATAGGTACCGGGTTTTAGGTCCTGTGTATCGGTGTAAGGGTAATTTCGTTTTTGATTGTACTTGTAAAGATTAAAATCTTCTCGACCTAGATAATCTGGGCAATTACAACCCATTCGCATCGCAGAAGATAAGAATTCACCGACAGTCGGAACTGATTGAGCAGGTGCTTTAAATGTTTGATCTGCAATAGTCGTCCAACTTGTGTCGGAAGTCATCGATAAAAATAAAGTATCTTGAACAGCTTCACCGGCTGGTACAGAGGGACCTCCTACTTTTGTTCCCACACCGACAACGGTGTAATTGTTATAAGTAGTTTTTGGTACACCATCGGCTTGAAATCTGTCAGAAAATACTTCTCCAGTCGTAAAGGATACGGGCGCACCAAAGTTACTTGTTAACTCAACACCTATAATTTTGTATGTAGTGTCGTAATCAAAAACACTTTTGACAGCTAAACCTAAGTCAAGAAGGTTTATGCTGTCGCGAGGTTTAATCACGACCATTCTCATACCCATATCCTGTTCGGAAGACGGGTACATATACATAAGACCAGGTATCTCTGTTCCTCCAGAGCCAGCCTGTCCATTCATTGCATAACGGAAGGTATAGTTCAAACCCACTAGGGCCTGATTCGTATACATATAAAGTTCGTAACCTCGACGCCACCTCGTCCACATCGAGGCGTAGTTGTAATCGAAAAGAATACTAAAGTCTTTTAAATTTTGATCAGGACGAAATTTCTTTTTGAAAGGCAATGGAGCAAGCATTTGCCTGTTTGTGCTTGCACCTTCAATTTTTGAAAAGGAAAAGTCTGACTTTTTAGGCTGGTAGTTTTTCCAACCAAAGCCATCAGACCCTTTTATTTTCCTAGTCACGGGTTAATAAAATCCGCCTTGAGCCATGATTGAAACACCAGAAGTACTAAGACCACCTGACACAGCCGCCGGTCCGTCACCGAAGTAACCCACACAAAGAATGTATCCTTTCTCAAGGTACATAGCTTCAGCCTTACCTCGTTCAATGGGGTAAACCAAACTAGTGTCACCGACTTGAGGCGTGGGAGCTACAAGTGCAGGTAGTTCTACACGAGTGATGACACCCTCAGTCGCGCCTGAAAGACCAACCTGGAATTTACCAACCAGTAAAGCAGTAGAGGTCGAAGGAGCAGCTTGGTTAGGCGCATACACGTATACACCAAAAGCAGCGGTGCGGACTCCGCTGTCATCGGGGTATCCCTCGTTAGAAACAAGGAAGATATCCTCGACCATCGCACCATCTTCGGATGGGATGTCGCCCACACGGACTAACTGGATTAGATCAGAAAAGTCCGGATTGCCTTGATCAGAAATTACTGTCGTTCCGCTGTTGATCTTCGCACCCCGAAAGAACGGGCGGTCAACCATCAACGGTTGCTTGTTAGTCGAGGTGGAGGCCATTGTTACTTAGGTCAGTCTTGCTATGTAAGCAGTTTACGTGGTGTATCAGAAGAAAGTATCTTTAGCCTTCTGACCAAACCCATAGTTATTTTGAGTAGCTGCGTCCTGTATCTGTGGGATGCTAAGTCCATCTTTTAAAGCTTTGACAATGGCTGGGAAACCAAGAGTGTTTGGTGTTCCGCCTTCTCCAATATATTTTTGAAGATCAAAATCGGGGTCATCACTAACATCTACCTCTGGAGATCCGAAAGTAGGCATTAAGCCTTCCTGCATATACCTGAAGTAATCCTCCTCAGAGATTTTACCGCCTTTGAGNAGTGNTTCTACGGCTTTATCTGTGCGACTTTGTGACCTACGGNCAGCTTCTTCTCTCTTTGCTTCTCTAACTGCAGTTTCATTGCGTTCACGTGATTTTTCGAGTTGCTCCAAAAGCATTCCCTGCATACGGTCATTACCAAAACGCATTTGACCGCCGCCTTGGTAGCCACGCTTGAAGGCAGCCGCTGCTTCAAGGTAAGGAAGAACGTCTCCGGCAATGTTGTCGAGTTTTTCGATAAAACTCTGTCCTTGATTTTCCATAGTTAAGTGCCTCGTAAGTGTAGTTTAGGTCTATCGAAACTTAGGGTACTGACCAAATGAACTCATATATTGATTGACACGTTGAAGAGCATCTTGAGTAATTGGTCGAGTTGCAGCCTCCATATCAAAAGCTCCTTGGGTGGGGTTAACCCCAACTTCACCAGCTGCTTCTGCGTTACCTTGAGCGTTCGCACCTAAATCAGACCCGAGCTCAGTATTAGTCACAGTTGTAGTCATGGCCTCAGCGCTCTGTTGATTAGCGTTGGGATCTGCCATCTGCTGACGTTGTAGCTCGTAAGCCAGTTGAGGAAAGTTCTGAGCCCAAGCTTGAAGACCAGAGTCACCTTCAGACCTCACAGCCATCATGTCGTTGATTTGTCTGCGGACATCGGCTTGATTTGTATAAGCTTCGCGAGCTGCAAAATATTCATCAGCTGTTGCGTATTTCTCAGGACTCAAGGGCTCCGTAGCCCGGACGATTTCTGCAGCCATAGGGTCAGATTGAGCTAGAGCTGACCGAATATTACTGTTTAGTGCTTCATTATTAGTGTTCTGACTAATCAGTGTAGGAGGGGTCGGATCAATATTTCCGAGAGAAGGAGGGTTATTGGGAACAAGCTGACTAGGAGCTTCTCCTAAAGGTGTTCCGTCGTTTTCCCTAAGGAAAGGTGTGACTGGTGCAGAAACCCTTGCAGTTGTTTCGCCAGTTTGGTCTTGATTCATACCTCCAATTAAGGCAGCAATACCTCCAGCACCAAGACCTAACTTCCCGAGAAGATTTAAATCTACGAATTGATTACCGCCAGCTGCATTACGCATTTGATCGGCAAAGACTTGAATCTCGTCAGCAGCAGAACCNATGTTGTAACGACCAGGGCCTCTTGTAAGTCCAGATTCAGCTGCCTCTCTAGCTAAACCTTCCGCTGNTTCCTNAGCACTTTCATTGGCAAGAGTACGCCCCATGCTGATCCGAACATTGTCAGGATCCCCACTGGATTTCATTGGGGAATAAGTCCGACTACCTTTTCCAGGTTGTGTCAAAGGAAAGCGAAGTTGAGTGCCTTCAATACCTCGAGTTGGCGTAGCTGGATTAGGTCCCATGGGTACTCGACCTCCCATCCGATTTAAAACAGTGTCAGGACGGGCACCATCAGGGAGTGCTCTATTAAACTCAGGACGAGGAGCTTGAGTAGCTCTTGTTGCTGCAATCTGTCTATTTACAGCTTGAGGGCTTTCGCCAATCAAGCCCTCTCCCATATCTCTACCAATTCGACCGAACTCAGGACGAGGTGCTTGTCTAGCAGGAACGCGTTTAAGAACTGAACTTGGTACTAAGTCGTCTACCAAACTACCGACATTTGCACCCATCCTCCGCAAACCCGACAAAGCTTTGTTGACGAGAGCTGGATTATCCATCTGCTGGACAGCAGGCATGATCAGTCGAGCCAGATCATCTGCGTTTTGAATACCTAATTTTCCAACAGCAGCACCAATACCTGAATACATAGTCAAACCTCTAAAAAAAGGTTATTCACATTGATCTCACTTTAGCGCCAATTTTTATAAAAGTAGAGACGATCAGACCGTGATACATCAGGAGGTCCAGGGATTGCCTGAATAAATTCTCCTCCGCTCCTCTCAAACCTGTAACGAGACGCCACAGGATCCTTGTAATTCGGAACGTAAAGCATCTCTGCTAAACGATTGCATTCGTACAGATAGTTTTCACGCCAGATTCTGGCAGTCTCTCGTTTGTCCTGAATGCTGATCGAACGAGAGACGTCACCAAGAATAGTCTCTTGACGGCTAGTGGCCCGACCTGTAGCAAGTTCAGTCAAGCGCTCTGCATCTTCACAGCGCTCAACCTGCTGAACAATCTTGTCGTTATAAAACTCACTAGGAATGCTATTGCAAGCTTCGAGAAGTCTTGCGTAATCACCAGCAGGAACCGTGGCGATGTTATATCCCAAGTGATACGCGACTCTACTGAAATTAAAATCGTCTAACGCGTACCCAAATACCTGAGCAGGGTTGCGAGACAGCTGATTAACAGCTGCGTAAACTATTTCACGTTTACTGGCGTCAGTAGAAGTGGCGTTAAAAGTTACACCCTGCTGTGCAAGGTAACTTTGAATTTGCTCAAGTTCGTTTTGAGATAATTGCGCCACGACTACTGCTTCTTACTTTTACTTATTCTACGTACACAGACCCAGTAGCAAACACTTCGATCCAATCAACTCGTTTTATAGTTTCGAGTTGTTCGAGTTTGGTGAAGCGTTCACCTGGTAAAGATTGACGAAGTTCTACGATTTCTTTTGCAGTTTTAAGACCTACACCCGGTAAACACTGCGATAAACCTTCGGGAGTCAACGTATTAAGGTTGATTCTTGTGTCAACAGGAGGTAAGGGCTTAACAACTGACGGTTTGTCGTCTGATTTTTTAGCAGTTCGGCGTCCGCGACGTGTTTGCAGTTGATTTCCCTTAGGTTCTTCAACGTTTTCTTCTACGAGAGCGTCAACCTGGTCTTTATGGGCGATAAACACCTTACCGGTTGTTGTAGAGCGCACCATGAAGTACTCACCCTCGTCTAGAGTTGAAATTACGTCAATTTTGACGCCACTTGGCTTGTATACTTTCGAAGACATCTGAATAGTCAGTATGTAAGCAGCAGCTTAGGTCAAAATCTTTGTAATTTTGCTTATTTGGGGCTCAGTCCGTCTAATCCGTCAAGTGAGTTACCTAAACTATCCAAAAATTTTCTTCTATCAGCCCAAGTGTCACCGCCTACCTCCCCTTTTTTACGATTTATACACTGAGGGGAGTTCACTGTGTTGCAAACAAGCCCTGCAAGGTCATATTCGCTACCTATTGCACCAGTCGCCCAGTGATGAACTCCGTTTAACCACACCGCGCCGCATTTTTCACATTCTTTACGGCTTAGTTTGAAATCTGAGAGGTCTTTACCGTCCATGTGTTGGAGGAAGAAAGTGCTCTTTGTTAACTTTGGCGGTTAGTAAACAAAATGCACAAAACATTTGCATAAGAACATTAAATCAAAAAAAAGACCCCTTCGAAAAGGAGTCTTTGTGTACCAATCAAGTTCTCTCTGAGGATCAGGAGGGGCTTGTAGAAGTGTATGTCTGAGATTCGACCAGACCATCGGGTTGCAGAGCAACATCCTGGCGCTCGGGTGGCTCATCGGCAACAATCCAGCAAACTTCGGCAATAGCCAAAGCTTTGTTTTCGCCGGAAAGTTTTCCGTTGGTAGCACGAGGATCGTAGATACCCGAACCTTGAGCTAGACCAGAAGCAGAGGCACCGCCAAGATCGGTGGTAGTGAAGAGTTTCCACTGAGTCTCCGAACCCAGAGCCGCGAGGCTGCTGGAATCGATGATGTTGGTGGAACCAACGCTGCCATTAGCAATGCGGCTGCTGGCACCGGTGAGAGAAACACCGAACTGACCAGAGACAACAGTGCCGTTATCTCTAAGACCTTCACCCACAGCGGGGATAAGAGTCAGTTGAGGAGTAGCGGAACCGCCGAATACTCCGGAGCTAACAACGTCGCCGCCGTCAACACGCAGAGAAGCGCGATACACATAAGCACCAGCAGGTGCCTTGATGCCATCAGCGATATCAGCCCGTACATCCTTATGGAAGTCGGGTGAAGGGATGATGACATTTCCGTTCAAGAACGGAGTGCCCGAAGCGTAAGCTTGGGTGTAGTAAGAAAGTTGGTTAGTGGTTCCAAGAGCTTGGAAGCTCAGGTCCAAATAGCCAACAGCTTGCTGTGCAATCCAGCCAGGTTGGAAAACAACACCGACAGGACCACCAACGGGTTGGTTGGTGTAGCTCGTCTGAACGCCATTGGCGTTCTCGAACTGCATGGTCTTTTCTTCGTGCCAGTAACGAAGAACGTTCGTATAGTTACCAGGATAAATCTTGGAAACGTGAACCTGATTTGGGTTAATAGTCATAGTTAGTTACCTCCTCAAGCGTCGAAAGAGTAACCAACGGTAACGAAATCTGCATTAAGCAGTTCGAAACCGGCATACAACGACCAAATCATCTGGATGAACCGGCTGAAGTCGTCGTTGTTATTAAGGAGCACCTGGGCATTGTTGCCGCCGATGCCTACGCCGACACACTGAGGACCGAAGAAGATACCAACAGCGGCGTTGTAATCTTGAGCGGCACCTGCAACTGTCGCAGCTTGAGTCTGAGAAGGCATGTTGGTGGATTCGAAGAATCGCACACCCTCAAAGACGAAGCCAGTCGGCATAATTGGTTCGCCAGCCACAAAAGTAGCTTGGCCGAAGCCCTGACCCATGTACAGTGCAGCGTTAGGCTGCATGCCTGACATAAGGGGATTGATTTGACCGTTACCGGGGTAGCGAGCCACCTCACGGAAGTCAGAGTTTTGACGCAAGTGCATCAAAAATGTAGGGTCACAGATGCAGCGGTAGAAACCGTCCTGGAAGGTCGGAGTATTACGCTTGCGTAGGGACTTGACTACACGAAGGAGGTCATCCTTGACGTCAAATTTGGCTTGCTCAGCGTTGGTGTAAGTTAATGCACCGGTAGCGAGATCGCCGGGGAAATAGTAACCACCTTGGGAATCAGAAGCCTGACCCTTAGATACGGACTTAAGGAGTTCATTAATGAACACCCGGTCGCGCCAACGGCGGTAGTCATCAAGCAGAGTCAAGCTGCCGATTGACTGGTGGAAGGTGGTGAGGTTACCAGTGTCCAGCAAAAGACGCTGAGCAGTGATAAGAGTCTCACGCGCAATCTTGAATGTAGAAGGCTGTGTAGGATCACTAGGATCTGCAGGCCCTGTATATTCACGAAGGGTTACTTGAACCTTATCTTTTACGATATTCCTGCTGTTTGCAGTACCAATCGTTTGCTCTGCTGTACGCTCACGTGACTCCTTAGAGCCAGGGTTACCGAAGAACCGGTACCGATCGAGTTGTACCGTCTGACCTGGCTGCTTAGAAAAGTCATGTACGACCACTGGTTCAGCGGCCATTTCCACGACGTAAGCAGGGTGCGGACGGTAAAGCTCAGCACCGAGAATCTTCGGAAAATCGTTGTCAATAAACAACTGACTTCTCGAAAAAACTACTTTTTAAATATACCTAAGTTTTTAACCTTCTAGTTTTTTAGTGTTGCAAACGTAGAGGTTAAAGACTTTTTTGATTAGAACTATTCACACTAGGACTGAAGGTGCGTACCATGTTTCGAACCCCCTCACCAAGTTTTCCGTACACAGAGCCGTAATTAGGTACGTATCTACTTGATTTACCTCTATAACTATTACGAACAGGTGAGCCCATCTGACCAGGTACACCTGTATATCTACTTTCTGTAAATGTTTGGCAATAAACGGGATAGTGATAAACCCACGCTGCTCGTGAGCCTGATTGGTCGTTAGTAGGGTTGGTAAGAGCTGGGGCTGCTATACGCGGTTGAGCGACTGCTCCACCGGTAATACCTCCTCCATCAGAAGTATTAGTGTTACTGCCAGGAGTCTGAAAAGGTGAATAAAGTTGATTATCAGGTACCTGTTCGCCATACCAGGTAAAACTTCCAAAGTTTCTTAACCCAGGCTGAGGGCCTATAGCTGTTTGAACGGTGGAGTTTGCAGTGCTGTAGAGACCTTGTTGCCTATACCCTTCATAACTTGTCAGTAGTCCTGATGCACGTGGGTTAACGTTTTCGTAATTAGTCCAGTAACCAGAAGGAGCTGGGGTAATAGCTTTCCATTCAGTAGAAAAATACCCCGATAAATTTGGTGGCCCAACTGGTATTCGTCCAAAGTCGGCTCCTTGATCTAAAACACCGTTCCAGGTTTGTTGAATATTGGAAGGAGGGATATATCCACTTGAGATAGTCAAATACGTATCAGTCAGATTCTGATCATTGCCAGTTCTCTGAGGCCCAGATTGAATCGGGTGATACAAATTTTTGTCGTATTTCCAGTTGGATTGAGGAGTGTACACCATAAATTTTCTCGTTTCCTTTTTTAACTTTAGACTAAGAAAACAGAAGATATTTTTCTAACTTTGTCATGCTTAGTGATACGGTCAGAGTTCTAGAAGTGGTGTTTGAAGATCCGGAAACCACCCTGTCCAGTTTTTCTGGATCGATTACTGAATCTCTAGTACATCCAAAAAAATTAAAAAAGTTAGCAATATATTTTTTAAAAACAGTAATCGCAGGTTACCTATTGGCTACTTTCGTAAGCCCTGCTGTAGCAGAAAGATTAAAACTCACAAGAAAAGAGGCTATTGCGATATCTTTTGTCTGCGGTTACGCAGGAATAAGAATTATCGCTATGGCCGAAAAAACACTTGAAAAAAAATTTATCTCACAAATAGGAGAAATTCATCCCAGTTCAACAGATTCAAAAAATGATTCAGGTTCAGGCGAAGGCTGACTATCTTCAGTAGTAGTCTGACTATCTTCAACCTTAGGTGTTGCCTCCACGGGTTGATCCTGATTGACTTTTTTCTTGCGAGGGCGGTCGTTACCAGTTCTCATATGAAGTCCTAGATCTAGTTAGAGGTTAGCAAAAAAAATTCCCCCATTTCTGGAGGAATGTGCTCACCTTGGTAATGGTAGCTAAGACCTTTCCAGTTAGGAAGGATCCATAAACAACAGTTTATTACGAAGAGCATCCGAGCCCATGTTGTTGAGGATGCGCCATGCATTCTCAGGACTACGGTTCATAGTGTTCTGGAACTGTTCCCACTGCTGCTGAGGAGCAACGTTGTTATTTGAGCCACCAGCACCAACAGGTGGTGCAGGCATGTCGTAGTTTTGCTCGTAAGCCTGAGGCTGTTGAGTGCCTTGGGTCTGAAGAGCGTTTTCATCCACATCTACAGGGAAAACTTCGGTGAAGAAGCGGTCGGTGTAGTTGGCCAGATGATCTGGATCAGTCAAGATGACTTGCATCGCATCATGGCGAGCAGCCAGGTTGTCCATCTTGGTTCCTTGGTCGATCAATAGATCTTCCAGGGAGCAAGAGTACTGATTAAGAATGCCTGGAGCTTCAATACCGAAGTGACTAACGACCTCGGCGGTTACGGGGCTGATTCCTGCGCTCTGGCCCGTAGAAACTTGCGAGGAAGTTTGGGTCGGTGAGGCGCTGATATTGGATATCGGCGCTACCTGGGGCTCCTGATAAGCCCAAGGCTGGGCCTGTAAAACTTGATTGCTCTGTGGAGTAACCTGCGCGGGTGCCTCCAGGTAGGGAGACTGTGGAGTTTGGCTGAGGGATTGAGAGTTCACCTGAGAGAGGACCCTCTCCAAAGAACCCATTGCCTGTTCCCACGGGTTGCTGCTCGGGGAAGATTGATACGTTGACGGGTTGTACTGGTTGCTGATAGTAGGGTCCGTAGCCGGTGCCACCTGGGACGGCGGTTGGGCTGTAGGTACCGAAGCTGCCACCGGGGTAGCTGCTTGCGGAACCCATTGGGGGTACCCTACTGAGCCCTGGTCCTGTACCGCCGGTGCTGCCGCCGGGGAGACCGGGCTCGGGGTCGAAGCTTGGATCTGCTGGTTCATAGCTACCCGAGTAAGTTAATTCCTCTGCGAGGTGATCGAATGTCCTGTAAAGGAGAGGAGTGATATTCAGTCTAGGATCAGCCGCTAGAGGTTGATTAGGCGCAAGAGGATGCGGAGACTGCAACATCTGGCTTAATAATACCAGAAATTGCTGCATTGCCGACTGTGTTTGTTGAACCATTCTGAAAGGAAAGCCTTTCAACATTTCGGCTCGCTCAGAATCAGTTTTCTCAGGAAAAAGAAACTTTAGAGCTTCAACACTGTCAACACCTAACTCCTGTAAGTTACGAACAACAATAGATTTTTGATTGATGTCGTAAGCGGTGTCTTCGTAAACATCACCTTGAAAACGATAAGTTACCTCACGTTCTCCATCTTCAGGTAAGCCTACAACTCCTGGAGGGACTGCGTTCTCCTGAAGTGCTTGTTTAATCATTTGAGTAACTTTTGCCTCAAACTTAGCCAAAGAACGTTGGTATTTCTCTATATTTTCTTCGGTTTCTTCTTTAGGCGGTTTGGGTTCTTTTAAACCCGAAGCAGCGATAAAGGACTCCCGAAAAATTGTCTCCTGGTGGTACAACATCATCTCTAAGAGACGGTTAAAGCCATAAGTAAGGAAGGACTTATTCTTCCTTAAGGCGGTGGCTTGAGCACGTCCCATCAAACCCTTGAGCTCAGTTGCAGTAGCACCTGCAGAGATTGAAATCTCATCTACGCCGCCTAAAGCTGTGCGAATCTCTTCCCTAAGAAGAAGGGTATATCGGTTCATGTCCCCGTTAACAGGGTCAGGAGTCATATAACCGACTCGGTCAGAAGGCTCGACGTTCGCGATAATCCGAGGCACACGAAGTCCGGAACCCATACCGGTCCCAAAAGGCTCACTTACGCGAGTCGAAGGTTGGCTTTGCCCAGCAAAACCACTTTGACTACTAATAGTCGGTCTGAAAGTGCTCTGAGTATCATTGGCTTCCACAAGGTCACTTCTGGGCCGAGAACTAATCAGTGTCGGGTTACCGAAAAACTCAATGTTCTTAGCGATATTGCGAGTAAGTTCGTCGTGAAGGACGAGCTGCGTCATAAAAGGATCAAACTCACCCTCTCCTTCCGTACCACTTGCGTTGGGTTTGTTTAAAACTTCTACCGCAGGTATAAAACCTAATGTGTTAGGTCGTTGCTTGGAGGGAGTTAGAACAGTTCCTGGTTCAAGATCGAAGCTAAGCTCTGAGTCAGTCTCAACTTCGCTGATTTCCTCGGATGTAATCGCCAAACGCACATAACGCTTGTTTGCGTTAGCTGTAGTGCTAGGAAGTCCAAGGCCCTGATTTTTAACTTTATAAGAGTAAATAATAATGACTTCTTCTACTTCACCGTTTAAGTCGTGATAAACCCGGTATTGATTTTTATTGAAAAAATAAACCTGATACTTCAATTTTGGGTCAGGTCGGAAGTAAAAGAGACCACTTCCGTCAATTAAAAAATTCCTGATGATAGAAGGAAAACGAATATCAAGTCTATTGAGAGCTATGATATCATGCAGAAATTTTGTACGCCCTTTGAACGTATCTTGATCACAATAGAAAGCAAGACCCTTCTTAATCATAAGAAGAATCATTTGCTGTAAATGACTCAAAACAACCATCGTGGATGATTGACTACTTCGATCTTGAGTGCGGGACGCCTCTAAGATCTCATTAAATCTAGTTCGAGTCTCTGAAGAGGTAGACATCTGTACGCACGGGATAAACAGAACCTTTTAAGGTTCATTTTTTAGAGCTATTTGCTTTTGCCTTACGGGCTTTAGCCAGAGCTCGTTCACGAGTCTCCTTTTTACTCTCTTGACCTTCTCCTTCAGAAGATTCTTTCTCTTCGTTCTTTTTCTTGAACTTCTCCAAGAGTTCGGGAGGCATTTTGTTAGCCATCGGGAAAAAGATACTCTTTTACTCTTTTTAGTTTAACTGCTTCCTTAGGCAAATCTTCAACAGGATACGAAGTCAATAGGTGGTCCTCTCGCCCCAACATATCCGTTTTACCTTCCTCAGGTACAAAGTCCTCACAGAGTTTCTGTACTTCAGGCTTATCCCAAATGTAATACTCAGCAATCGAGCGGAGTTTGAGCTTACGTTTTTCGGCATCACCCATCCAGGAAAGATGCCAACCGGCGTCTCGGACACCAAAGTATCGGTTCTCCGTGGACGCCCGCATAGAAGATAAAGTTCCAAATGCTTTTAATTTTTCAACAGTTGACACAACGCCACACCTCCAATCAAACAGCTCACCTTTAGGCGACATCAACTGCCTGTCTGCTCTGCCGTAGTGCATGCTCATACTGAGACGCACGATTTTATCTTTCTCTTCTTCAACTACTTCAAGTAGTTCAGGGAACTTAGAGGGGTTAGCGATTTCATCACAGTCACTACAGATGAAGACAGTATCATCCGGCATCATGTGGAGGCCAACGCCAAGAGCATCACGTTGCCCACGTTCACGAACCCATGGATCTGGTGCTTCTTCATAAGAAGGAAGCTCACAGTGAAGTACTTGAATCTTCTCCTCAGGAAGACCAAGTTCACGAATTGCGTCTAAACATGTAAAAGGTTTTTCTTCACCGCGGTGTGTACGGTTCGCGTCTGTAATTAAAAATCCATCTACGTGATCTTCAAGAGTTCGAATACGAAGCTCTAAAAGCTCCTTTTCGTTAAAATATGTAAACGTGTCGATCAGCATCTGACAGTTCTAACTGCCAACATACTAGCCGCGATCTGCTAAATATTTAGAGACTTTGGCACGAGCCCTAACTACAGAGTTTTCAGTCGGCTCTGGAACATCATCGTACTGATCAGACGGAGGAGCGGGATTCTCAGGGTTTGGTGCGTAGTTCAGATCAGTGCGTTCATCATCGAGTTCCTCCACAAAAGCTTCAGTAGAAGGTCTGTTAACACGACGCTGCTCATCTGCAGCTCGCATGTTCATGTCATACGCTTTAGAAAAACCAAAAGCTGCGCGGTCGTAAGCATTCATAGTTAGTAAAGGACGATTGCCCCTTCAATAGATCCGCCACTGATTGCGGTTAGTCCCCAATCGAGTTTTTGATCACCCACTAAATTTTCAACATGTAAAAGTTGACCAGGGCCATCGTTTAGCTCCACATAGACGTCATCTTTGCCAGAACTAGACTTGGCTTCTATAAACACACATCGACAGGTAGCAAAACGTTTCTCTCCATCAGCAGGTTTCCACAAAAAACCGCTTGCCATTGGAAGAGAATTTTGCTGTCCGTAGACAGTTCCAAAGGCTCGTATATCCATTACTAAAAATTGTTTAAATCAATCTTAGCTCTTTTTGTCCAATAGTCGATTTAAATACCAACCAGCTTTTGCTAGGTCTTCGTCTCCGTTCTTAAGTTTTTCACGAGATATATATTTTAAGATGTTGCCTTTACAGAACCCTCGAAATTCTTCTTCTGTTAAAACAGACTGAAGGTAGTCAATTGTCTCAATAGACCCGGAAGTGTAATGGTTAGGGTGATTTACCAAATCTTCTTTCATTTTTGGTTTTGAGGTGGCGGCAACTTTCACTCTGTACTCAAAGTCAGAAAAGACGGAATCCAAAAATTTCCGATATATCTAGAACGGAGCCTAGCTGCTGATTCAACTCGACGCTGTACTTTGTATCAAGATGTTCGAGCATCGCGTAAGGAGCTACTCGCAGTTTACCTTTATCAAGAATGACGGGAACCGCACGTTTGTGGTCTTGGCCGGGAAGCAAATTCTCAAAAGCAGTTCCTAAAGAACTTCTGTCAGCAATAGGCCAACAACGATGCTGGACTCTTTCAAAACTTTTTACAGGATCCGCACTAAAAGAAGCTACATATACATTTGCCATATCCTGATCTAAGATCATCATCCCCATGTAAGGATTGCTAAGTGTTACAAAACCTGCAATAGCATCGTTAGGTGTCAACACTGTCTCAGACACAAAATCAATATCGCCCCAGACTTTACGAGTTGGTGCGTTCAGCTCGACAACTCTGTGATTATCAAACGGAACTGACTTTCCTTCAAACTTTTCAAACCTACAAAAACCAGGTTCTAAGTTAAGACTCTTGAGTCGATCTTTCCAGGAATGCCAGTAGAGAAAATGCTCACTACTGAAGAGCATGTCATTCTCTGTATAGATATAGTAGTCATACATTTTATTTAATATGGCTTGTTTTAGTAATGGTTTGTGAGCCCACGTCAGCGAGAACCCTTCATACTTCTTCTCAGCAACGACAACAGTGATTGAGTTCAACTCGACGTTGGGTTTCAACAACTCTTCAAGAGCAATTTTATCTTCAGCGTGGTCGTTATCGATATAAATAAAAACATCTATAACTCCTGGTATTTCTGAATAACCTCTAAGAGTTTTTAACAGAACATCGAAGCGGTCAAGTGGGTTGTGAGCAGTGACAAAAATTAAAAATGAAGAGTTATTCATTAGTACTCCACCTGAAAATTACCTCTGCGTTGCAGGAAACACATTAAGTGAGTGTATGCGTCAAGAAGGTCGTCATGCGACGTAGCACCAAGATTGATCAATTGATCAAAGAGCTGATCAAATTTTCGATAGCGATTAAAAATCACCTTTTTATTTTCAAGCAGTCCCAACGTCCCTCTAAACCGAGAAATTTTGTCACCTCTGAAACCTTTCACTTCATTAATGTGCAGGTTACCAAGCCCCCACTCGTTCAACATAATCCGTTTTAAATCAGCAGATAGAGATGCTTGGTAAGCTACAGATTCAACAACCAACGTACATGTTGAGTATGTAGGAAAATACTGTCCTTCAGAGTTCTCCTGAAGGATCCCCCACTCCACAAGCATTTTTGCCAGCAAGTCTATTTTCTCCAGGTTTCCGATAGATCTGACTTGATGTGCATCGATGATGTAGTACTTATCTTTAAACCGTCCTCCAAGAACAAATGCTGTGTAATCAGAAGTTTCGTTCTTGCTGGCCGATAGGTCTATACCAATTGCCAGACTATCAAATTCAGTGATCACATCACCCTTGACCAGAAGGTCTGGTGACAGGATCAAATCCGATGTCATCACTGGTTGTTGCTGGTACTGGAAAGCAAAAGCAACGGGATCTAATTCTTTCTGGCCTTGTAGGTAGTCAACACTCCACTGCTCGGGCCAATAACTGACTGCCTCTCCCTCGTCATCATATGTAAGAGCTTCTTGCTGGACTTGCTTCCACCCTTTGCTGGGAATAAACATCGTTTTGTGAATATCGAGCGGATGAAAACGGGTACCTAGACAGATAGAACGACCACCTTCAAAAATAATTGGTGCAATAACCGAAGACCAGTTGTTGTTCATTTCCTTCCTAATGGCCGGGTTCTTAATGTCTGTACTTGACTTAATAGGGTCATCCACGATGACAAGGTGAGCGCGTTTAGACGTGATACTTCCTCTAAGACCAGCGGCTCTTAGCGTAAATTCTTCGTCACCAACACGACTGATGCCTGCATAATCAAAGTCAATACTCCAACCAATATCCGACTGCATACCAGACCGCAACTGGACTTTGGGAAAAATCTTTTTAAATGTTGAAGAGTCGATTATCTGTTTGATGATTCGACTTTTTGGAATAGCCGTGGCGATGTTGTAAGAGCAGTAAATAATTTGAAGAGATAGCCCCGCTGTCGTATGCCGCCCGATAATCCAAGCAGTAAACATGTTCAATACTGTTGACTTCGCGCTACCACGTGGGGCAAGAATGTCTAGATTTGGTCCTGCGATATCTAAAAGGTACCTGTTGCTCTCACCAGTAATTAGGTGTTTATGCCACTCCAGCATATGAGCTGCTGGCGCTTTATCCATAAGCGTACAGAACGTATGGAAGTCATCTGCTGCTCTTGTAAATATACTATCTAACTCAGGGTTCTCAGAGTTTATTGCTTTTGCAGCACGTAATTTAAGACTCCTACGATGTGCAAATGTCTCGCGACTAGGCATGTCTTTTTAAGAAGTGGCTTTATAGTGATATGAAAATTCTACTCGCCAAATGGCAAAAATTCTCTGGTACGGAGACATCCTGTCGAATACGGGATTCGCCCGAGTAACACATAGTATTCTGAAACATCTGTCGTCACAGCATGAAATTGTTGCTTACGGTATTAACTACAATGGTGATCCTCATTCTCTTCCCTTCCGGGTATACCCAGCGGCAGCAGGAAACCCCTCTGATCGATTTGGAATCGGACGCCTTCCGCAGATAGTAGAAACAGAAAAACCGGACTTCATTATCTGTCTTAACGACATTTGGATCGTGAACCAAGTGTGGGAAAGGGTACACCTCCTAAAAGACAGTATCAAATTTAAATTTATTGCATACTTCCCAATCGACTCTGAATACTACATAAGCAGCCTGTTGCGGTATATCAAAGATTGGGACTTTGCGATCACCTTCTCCGTCGAACAGGCCAATCGCCTAATGAAGCAAGGCGTTAAGCCAAAGCTTCTTGGTGTCATTCCTCACGGGCTTGATCAAGGTAAGTTCTTTCCAATGGATAAAAGTGAAGCGCGTAAGCAACTTAGGATTCCCGAAGATATGTTTATTGTCTTAAACGCAAACCGAAATCAACCGAGAAAGCAAATTGATCTAACAATCAAAGCTTTTGCCAAGTTCGCAAAAGACAAGAGTGACACTCGCTTATACCTGCATATGTCTGAGAAAGACCTTGGTTGGGATGTTCGAGCAATTTTTGACGCAGAGATGCGTCGAAATGATATTGATCCTGCCGAACGGATGATTATGACGAGCAACAACATCAACTATATGGACGCACCCCCAGACGAACTTCTAAATAAAATATATAACGCATGTGACGTTGGTATTAACACTGCCAATGGGGAAGGGTGGGGTCTAGTGCCCTTTGAACACGCTTCATGCAAACGGCCTTTGGTTCTTCCTAACCACACCTCATCTGCTGATATCTGGAAAGACAGTGCTGAATTAGCAGACATTGCTGCGTGGATTTACGACAAAGATCTAGGCGTGGAAAGAGGAATTGTTGATGTCGATGATATGGCGGAACGTCTAACCAAGCTTTACTGGGACAAGGAGCACTACGACAAAGTCGCAGACGCTTGTTTTAAAACAACACAAAACCCTTCGTTCCGCTGGGACAAGATTTCTGAAGGTTTTAACTCTGCTATCGAGGAGCTTTCAAAATGACAGCACAATTTCACCGCTATCGCACTGTCTATCAAAACGTTGTGATGAACGCTTACGCCCCGACCAAGTCTGGATACCCGTCTGTGTACGAACAGGCTTATGACATCGGAGGAAACTTTACACGAATTAAGTACGGGTTCCCAGAAGGAAGTGTTGCTAACTTTAGCCCCTGCGTAATTCGACATAGAGACGCAACTCTTATCGCGTGGCGATCACAACCAGAACCGTTTGTCTTTAGGCACGATAAAAAGTATTTCTATTACAACAACACACCTACCGACATCTGGATTGGTCAGATGGTCAATGATGAAACTATTTTTGCGCCTCGTAACTTATTTGACCGCAAGCATCGGCTGAGCTACGAAGATCCTCGAATTTTTGTTGCTCCGGATGACACGTTGATGTGTCAGTTTGTGACCAGCACGTATGCGTCTAAGTGGGACTCATCAAGCCACAAAATATTGACAGCCCCCAAGGTGTGTACTGGGGCTATAGACGAATTCGGTAAACTCACCGATTGCTACTTCCCCCCAGTGGGGATGAATCAAGAAAAGGATAAAGCAGAGAAAAACTGGTGTTTCTTCTCAGACAAAGAAGATCTACGACTTCTTTACTCGACTAAACCTATTGTTATTAAAACGCCAGGTGAAGAAGACAAGGTCATAGATTCTTCGTGTCTCAACAAAATCACTGGAGAATTTCCTACTTTTAACTCCACAGCGCCTATTCCAGTTGATGACGAATGGCTTGTGTTCTGTCACTGGAAATACATGGTCAGCGAAATGAATCGTCGTCCTTATCTTTTATACTGTCTTGGTGCTTACACACTTGATAAAGACTTTACCAAGATCACAAGAGTACTAGATGAACCCTTATTTGCTGGTTCAACAAATGACGAACTCGTAACTTGGTCTGATGCTGTAGGTAATGACATCTCAAATCAACCCGCATGCATACTGCCCTTTGGCTGTTTCGTGGATGACAATGAGGATCTCGTAATGTCTTTAGGTGTTAACGACTCTTTTATGGGTATTTTTAGAACTCCGGTTATAAACGTTCTAAGCTTAATGCGTTCAGTTAATAGTTAATTTTTTCAGAAAATTAACTTTTACAGAAAAAGGCGGACTTATTACTATCCGCCTTAGCAATAATTAAATGGATTACTTGTTCTCGTTTTCTTACGACATCCGAGCTTTACGTTTGGAATATAAGACAACGTGTGACGCTATAAAAAGATGGCCTGGTGGGGACCCTCAAGAACAAGATTTTTTAGAGAAAAAAAAGAAAGAAGTATTTAGACAATTATCTGAATACAACTTTCGAAAAAATTAATCAATTTTTTTATATGCAGAACAATCTGTGGCGTCTGTGCTCATAAACTCTAAAAATCCAATACTACAATTTTCTTTACAATTGTGTATACAGTTATAACAAGGGATACTTGGCTCAGGGACATCTTGAAAAGTTTTAATTGCTTGGGTAATTTTTTTAAGTGCGGCAGAGCGCTCGCGCAAAACTTTAAGCTCTTCTGCAGGGATCTCCCAGGTCGTAACTCTTTGTCCGCAGTTTTTGCATTCGAGTCGACGTCGTCTATGGTTGTAATCGTGACCGGATTGCTGAGAAAGCCTTACTTCCATAACCATAACTGCTTTTAGTCCGCATGAAGAGCACCTGCGAGTCAGCTCTTTAGTTCTAGAAGACAACTTGATTTGATGTGTTTGATCGACTGTAGTCGATTTTTAGGACTTTTCTTCGCGTTCTATCGTTCCCCACACAACAAGCGATGCGTCCTCTAGTAGTGAGTGGACAGTAGGAGCATCCTCGAAACTGTTAAGTAGCTCGCGCAGACAACGGTCAGCACCAGCCAAAAGCAATCCCCTTCGATCTAGACCGTCTGTCATTTGCCTAACGGCTTGGATATGAGAACGAATTTCTTTTTGAAGCACAGCAATCTTAGTCGCAGCCGTCGCGTGATCCAACATCCCAGTCAAAGTCATCTGACGCACGTTGTGAAGATCGATCTTTAGTGCATCAATTTCAATCAAGAGCACTTTTCGTAAGTCATCCTTCGGATACTTCTCCTGAACCCAGGCAGTTAGGTCAGCAATTGAACCTTTGTAACTTGGTTTTAAAAACCGTGCATAAAGGTAAGTCTCAACATCACTCGTGGCGTTTTTTGCATAATGCTTAAAAGCATCCTGCTCAGATTTATCAAGCAAAGACAACCAAGTGCCCACGCTTGTGGAGTCTCCAATTGCAGATTTAATCATGCAAACATTCTGACACCAGCAAGAGCTGCTCGTTTGCCGTAATCTTTAATAGCTAGCTGACCTTTGGTCTGAGCCTTGGTGCGAGCAAGGTCACCTAGCACATTAAGCTTACCTAGCTCTGCTGCAGAGGTGAACTGCTGAGCTCCGAGAGCTAGCTGACCTTCAACATTGGAACGATTAAGAGCTGACTGGCCGACAAATTCTGTTTGTTTTTTGGCAATATCTTGTGCTGTAGCCTCTTCTCTTCCGCGGACTCCGATGTTCGTTTGACCAAGAAGATTAGCCATTTGATTTTCACCAGCCAAAGCAGCGGCTCCAGCTGCAGCCGCAAATTGCGGGGCTTGTAAGTTTGTAGATAATTTAGCTTTCTGAAGATCAGCAAGAGCATCTATACCTTTACCAAATGTATAACCAGCCGTTGAAGATAGAAGTTGAGCTTCTTTTTGAGCTCTTTGAAGACCTTCAGTAAGTATTCCCAGTTGAGCACTGGCTTGAGTTGTTCCTTGCTGACCAATCGCACCTGCCAGAGCGCCTTGCATAGCAGACAATCCTTGATAAGCAGCGGTTAAAGGACTGTTAGCAGCTGCCATTTGTTGAGCAAACTGCAGGTAAGAGTCACCCGCTTGGGAACTTCCACCGCCACCGCCACCGCTTCCGCTGCCCCCACCACCAAAGAGACCTCCTGCCGCAGAGCCTAAACCGCCACCAATCGTGGCACCTAAAGCTGTCCCAACTCCAGGGACGACGGAACCAACAACAGCGCCGAGCGCAGTACCAAGTCCACCAAGTGCACTCATGATCAGATAGGGGATTTAGGAGCAGTAAACGCGCCGCGGCCTTGTGAAACAAAGTTAGCAGCGGCGGTCAGTTGGTTGGGGTTAGGCATACCGGATTGGTAAGCGATTTGCATCATCCCCAGACCAATAGCAGTATCGCGATTAATCTCAGCTTCAGTAATCCCTTTCCAAGCATTGATTGTGTCGCTTTCGATTTTACGGCGTGTCAGTTCACGCGTCTGATTCATCGCGCCTTGCTGATAGGCTGCAATTTGTGTAAGTTTATTTTCAGTCCTAATATCATCAATTTCTTTTAGTAATTCAGGATTTATAGCAGCTTCTGCTAATTTATTTTGAACTTCTAGTTGAGAAACCTGACTTCCTAAAAGTCCCTCTAAAGCTTGTTGTAAAAAACGGTCACTTTTTTGAACCTGATCAAATTCTCTGTCTCTATATCTACGTTCTCGATCAATACCTTCCACCCTTTCCTTTTCTACCTTTTCTGCCGCTTCGACGAGTAGATCTCGCTCTCTTTCTGTAGGTGCAAGAGGATCGATTGTTCGGAAAAGTTTTGTACCTAGACCTAGAGCACCTCCTAGCCCAGCTCCAGCCGCAGCAATGCCTAGGGGTTTAGCAAGAGGTCTAGCAAGACGTCCTATAAGATTAACAGCAGGAACAGGGTTGACCATAATTACTTACCAGTAGCAGCGTATTGCATTGCAGGGTCTGCAATGGTTTGTTCTAACAATCTTTGAGCAATGTTACCCCCCAAACTAGCATTAGCCGTTGCTTGAGTTCCCACCATCTGTGCGATGGAAGGCATAACGGCAGCCTGAGTTTTTAACTGCTCACGAGCATATTCTCGTTGACCAGCTTCACGAGCTGATTGCCTTAGTTGCTCTTCTCTACCTGCAATAAAATCTTGAGCATCTAGTAGTGGAAGGTTTAGTGCGCGCCTACGAAAATTTTCATTGGCGAAATCTAGTTCAGTCTGACGCGCCTCTGGCAACGTAATCATAAACTTGCTACCAGCACCACCGCCTGGGGAAACCTGAGGTTGGAGGCCCGAACCAAGCCCACCTTGAAGAGCACCACCTATTTTATTAGCGATCAACTCAGCCAAGATTGCATTAAGAAAACCTCCAGCAAGACCTTTTACAGAGGTCCCGCCCACTACTAATCCTGGTAACGCGGCTGCAGGCATAATCAGAAACCTCCCGGATTGTCGTATTTAGTGCCACTAAGAGGCTTCTTCATTAATTTTAGATCATTAGTCCCCTGTTGCAAACTAACATCTTGATTAATCTGACCGGGAGAAGGAATAGAAGAAGTATGTGGAAAATTACTTTCCATATACAACTGCATAAAACTACCTGCATCCAGTTCCGGAGCTAACTTCCGGACATCTCGTTCTCGTAATTGACGTTCTCTAAAGTTCATAACTTTTAGCTCAGTTGTTGATACTGACGAGAAGGCTCAATTCCATTGGAGGAAGGAGAGTTCAGCATGCTGTAATTATCACCCATGTTCGGAGTGTCGAACTGAGCTGGCCGTTGTGCAGAAAGCATATCCATATGATCCTCCTTCTGATCAGTAAGAAGCTCAAGAATCATGATAATTGCCTGGGCTTCTTCGGGATCTAATTCACTCAAAAGCTCTAACAGGTACATATCGTCCTGAGCAGGCTCACCCTCAGTACGCATACGAGACGCAACTTTTGCCTCCAGCATGGGCTGATTGTTGTCGGGATAACCATTAAGAGATCGTGTCACCCCGGTATACATACCCTCTTGCTCAAAACCAGGCATCGGATTTTGCCCACGAGCAAAATTGCGAAGAACTTGAGCAACAATAGGAGCTGCGGCGGCTTGCTCAGCCGGAGTTTCCGGCATCGGCAGACCTAACATGCGAGACGCTAGTTCGTAATCTGCTTTAGAAAACACCGGAAGATACCACTCTACTTGTGTCTAGTCTACCTTTAATCTCGAGTATGTCGTTAGGAGTGCATTCCAATGACAAACATAACTTTTCCAGAACTTCTGGAGAAGGTAAGTAAAGCGGATCGGCGTAAATTTTACGCGTGGTAGTAGGTGATAAACCCGCCAATTTACTCAAACCGAAGGACGACATGCGCTTCGTACCGAGAAAATCTCTGAGTTTGTTCTGTAGCTTTCCAGCTTCTGTAAAGGAAGAGTAAAAAGGCATATCTTCTAAGAAAGCTTTCGCTATTAAGAGAGTTTAAGACCTTCTGAGATATCTACCAACCCAGACCCTGTGAAGTGGCCAAAGGAAGTCAGATCCATTTTAGGACTTTGAATACTCCGCCAAAGCAAAATTTCGCTTAAAAATTGAATATCGTCTAGAAATAAGAAACGACGCTTCTTAGGCATATCAAGGAAAGACAGCTTATACAAGAAAGTTTTCTCAAACACACCGTCCTTAGGGCCATCGCACATAATAAAATCTGAAAGAGCTAGAAGTTCTGCATGTTTAACAAACGCATCTTGCTCTTTAAGATCGTCCGTATAGTGAACTAACCGACCTCCGTTACTTTCGAAGTCCTCATTAGTAAGGTACGTGGTGTTGTGTTTTTCCCAGCTCGTAATATCAAAAGACGCGACACTGGCTTCTTTTGTGTAATCCAAAAAAATTCGAGTGCCGTTACCATAGTGAGTACCTATCTCTACGATTGACTTTAAGGGTCTTGAAGACTCCATACTGGTCAGTAGACCTGATAGCAGTCGATAGTGATCACCAGGAAAAGCATTGGCTACTGGATTATCACTTTTGATTCGTATCTTTGAAGCACGAAAAATAGAATCACAAACCAATTCCCAGTGATCGAAGCTCTGTACTGCTGGGTCGTCATCCACAGAGAGGCACGCGGATTCAATTACGTGGCGTACAGTCATTAGAAACCTAGGTGTTTTTTACGAACGAACTCCAGATCGTAAGTCGTGAAACTTACTGGGAGCTCTGAGATGTTGAACGGCGACTTATGGGTTTCGCCATCTACGTGAGCTTGCCACGCCTCACCCCATTTGAGGTGGAGATACTTCTTATTGAGCTCATGACAGATGTGAATCGGCATTGCTAGGTCTGGTTCCGAACGCCAGGTCTGAGATCCGTCTGTGTAATCTTTATATTTACCGTGGTAATAATCATGCTCTAGGTCAAGAACACGCTTTATATCATCGTGAATAAACCGCATACCATAATCCATATCCTCGCAGTAACCGGGGTAAAGGTTTTCATCAAAAAGACCATACTTATTGACGACCCAGTCTTTAAGCATAAAAATATCCCAACCGCCTCCTGACCCATGGACAGTGCCTACCTCCGGATCCTGAGCTTTCTGGTTCATTTCTTCGAGAAAACCAGGCTCAAACATTACGTCATGGTTACTGATCACCCAGTAAGGAGCTTTGAGAAAGCACTTAATAATTAAATTCCAAGCTCCTGAGCAACCAACATTCGCAGGCATGTGAGTCACATGCACTTTCTTTACGTATGGATTGTCTAGGCCATGTAACGCATCGACCTCAGACTCAATTTGACCACGTCCGTTGTTGTTAAAGACAACGAAGTTATCGACTGGGTAATCGATACTCATAAAAAGCCTGTGAAGCCAATAAGGATTATTGACGATCGCAGTCCCTAACACAGGAATTGACGACACTATGCTGCCATTAACTATGACAGCATATTAGTCCGAGTCAGCGGGTTAGGCGACATTTTTACTAAAACTCGTCACGGTCACTGTTCTTCTTTTTCAATAGCTTCTAGCTCTGCTTCAGTAGGTTCCGTGTCTTCCACAAACGCATAATGGGTAGACCCATCTTTAATAAACTCTTGTAAATTTCCTAATGCTTGATCTAAGAGCTCCAGTTCTTCTGCTGTCAGCTCCTTTGGAGACCCTTCAGACTCCTTATCTGTAGACGCGGTAGTAGGAGTTAGCGATTCGTTTACATTGTCGTCCATTGAAGTCTCCGTATTTCTCTAGTTGAGTGATCTTACAAAGGTTATAAACACGTTCGAAGCCTTTTGCTTTAGCTCCGTGGACTGAACCCAACAGGTTGGAGAAAACCCAGAGACCTAGAGGTAATGCAACAACAGCTAAAATCCCAATAACTAAAAGTTCTGTTGCTTGATTGGCTAGGACGATAGGTACTGCGTCTTTGCTATCAAATTTTACGTTGAAGTCGCTCATGATGTTCATATGATGTACTCAGAGCATAGAACACTCAAGTTGTTCTGTCAATAAAACCTGCTACCGTACTGAAGATTGTTATAAATCCAAGATGACCGCAGTAAGTCAGCCTAGTTTCAAGGATCTGATGGAACAGATGAACAAAGAAACTGAGTCTGAGGTTCCGACTGTGACGGTTCAGGGGAAAAAGAAGCTTGATGATCGTTATTCTCTTAATCAAGGGTGGTACGACGCGCTTTTAAACACCGATTCAGTTCTATGTACCCGTGAAGAAGCCTCAGAGTTGCGATTGGACCCTAAAGAAAAACGCCAGGTCGTCGAAATTGGTGTTTATGAAGGTGCTTCTAGCTGTTTTTGGAGTGATTTCTACCTTAGTCATCCCGAATCCCGCCTTACCTCGATCGATCCGTTTACTGGAAGCTCTGAGCACCACGAGAATCCAGAAAACTACCCAGAATTGGAAAACATTGAGTTGATTGCTCGAGGTAATATCGCTAAGTCCGATAACGCGGCTAAGATTGAGATTATCAAAGGATTCAGCTGGGACGTTTTTCCTGAACTAAACCGAAAAAATAACGGCGAGCCTTGGATCGACCTCCTTTATATAGATGGAGCCCACGATTCAACTTCCGTTGCCCGAGATACGATCTTGTACGTCCCCATGGTCAAGTCCGGCGGAACAATTATCTTCGACGATTACGCTCACCCTGACGTTAAGCGGGGCGTTGACATGGCACTCAACGCATTTGCTTCGATGGAATTAGCTATCTTCACCGGATGGCAGCTCGTAACTAAAGTTGCCTAATACCTTTAGATGACTCGCACAGAAGCACACGAGTTACTTTTTAAAGGACAGACTAATGTTGCACGGTTGGCTTTAGAGCTAGAAACGACTTTAGAAGACCTTCAAGAAACTTTTCGAACATATGTATCACAGCAGCCGCCCCTACCGCCAAACTGGAATGACGATCATTAAGATCCGCACAGAATTACTTTGTCAGTCTTTTGGTGTGGTTGTTAGTGAGCACACTTAAAGGCATCTAAGGTAGAGCTGTTCGGCCCGCGCCCCACACTTTTTCCATTAGCAGCTTGCGCTAACACAATTTTTTTCTAACGCGATCTACCCCTTGACTCTTGGAGCTTGCCCCACACGGTTTATTTTTTACCCCTCTGATATAACGACAATGTCATCCTCAGGCTTTTCCTCGTATTCGTAACTAGTTTTATCCTTACTCTCAAACATCTCATTAAAAATTACTTCAATCCGATGAGCTTCTAGCTTGCGTTGACGAAACTCCAACTTCAAGATCTTTTTTAACGCAGGTGTAAGTTCATGCGAAAGCTCACAGTCCTCAAGGTAAGCACACACTGCTGATCGCAAACTCTTCTCTAAACTCTGCTTGGCGTATTCACGAGCACCTGCAGTCTGGTAAAGCATCCTTAAATAGCTAAGTCATTTAAACAACGTTAATACAGCACTCATAAAAGTGTATAAAGAAAACCGGAGCACTAACAATAAATAAATACCCAGAAGATTTAAAATAAAATTTCACCCAGGAGCCCCTGCCGTGATCGGATTAGCCCGACTCCACTGCTACAGAAATGGTGTTTTCTATCTCTACGACGTTCCCCAGGATAAAAAAGACGAAAAAAAACTAATAATGAGCCGTGAAGGATGGGTGGTAACTCATATCGAAACAGTTTAAATTAAGCAAATTCTTCGCGATTTGCGCGGAAAGCTTCAAAATTACCCATCTGGCCGTCCATCCCACGTGCGTCAGTGGGGAGATCACGGCCGAATTCTCGTGCAATACGGACTTCACGCATTCGTTTATCGCGAATCAAATTGTCAGCCATGTCACCGTGGGTGCTCAACCAAGTGTGCATTGCACTTCCTTTGTTCATAGCTTCGTCACCACCGGTGATTCCAAGTTCCTTCATCTCTTTGGCACGTCGCATTGTCGTTGCCTCTTTCAGCAACTCACTCTGCATATTATTCGGCGTGGACAACACTGAATCTCGACCTGGCAATGCTGCGGATGAACCAGATTCAACACGAGGGGTCTGCGGTGCCGGAGGGTTTACACTTTCAGGAACAATAGGTTGTATTGTTTCATTTAATGCCGCGAGCTCTGCATCTGTAATTTCCTCTGGAACAGACTTATTAGGCTCCTCTTTAATGACTACTGGTTCTGTCTTTCGGTCGGGAATATTATTTAAATAATCCGTCAAACCACTAACACCAGTACGAGACATGGGGATTTGGGGTTTAATAGATTCGTTAAGCACACCGCCCAAATACGATCCTAAAAAATACCCACCGGCACCCCCAATCATTAGCCCTGGGAGACCAAAGCTTGAACCTAACCTTGAACCAATAGCAGAACCTGTCATACCTCCTCCAACTTGTGGAATTATCTCAGCAACAGGTTCTCCTGCAAGAAGACGTCCGCCAACATCTATGGAACCCTGAACAAAAGGGTTACCAAACAGTTTACCAAGTCTCTGCAAAACACCTGGTGATCCAGCCTTTCGTACGGCTCCCGTATAAGGTCTTACTACGTCTTCAAGTACATCAACATCAATAGTTGGGCCTGCTTTCTCGATCGACCTAGAAGAATACAACTTTCTACTTCAACAACTACCCTTATTATAAACTCATACATAAAAGTTTTATATGATACTCTCACTCCTTCTAGTTTCCTTTATAGGACTAGGCAACAATAACGAACCTTACAAAAAACAAATAACGTGCGAAGCGTGGGAGCAACGAAAGTACGAAGTACTGTTTGACGATAAACTCACACGCCGCGCAAAAATTCAACTACTCGAGTTTTTAAGATCAAAAGTGATCGGACAATGCCCTAAGTTTATTTAGAAACTAAGGAACAACCATCAACATCAGACGAATCATACTCAGCACCTCTATAAGTAAACTTTTTACCAACAGAGTGAACTGAGTTCCACCAGGAACGGAATGTCTCTTTTTGTTCTTCAGCGTTGTATGTAACACCGCGATACACAACCTTAGACATAACACCTCCAGTTACTTTCTTATATCCTAACAGTATGTAATAAAATATACGGTATCACCCTTATACAGTTTTTAAACTCGTATATCTTTAGTACTAAGCAGGCTAAGAATAGTGGCCAATGCCACGCTGAATAGATTCTCGACCCTTTGCCCAACATCAGGACACACTTCTTTAACAGAAACTACCGCAACCCCAGGTCTACGCACAAGTAATTCACATGCTCTAAAGGCTTGCCATGCCATAAAAAACTGACAAACAAAAACTACTGCAAGAAGTCTCAGCAGAAAAACCTTTACTCTGAAAGGTCTTTGTGTCACATGTACTTTGCTAGTAAAGTTTTAGCAAGTTCTTTACGCATTGCAGTATCGTAAGCATCACTATACTTACTATCTACTTTCACAACACCCACATCGGGGCTGCCCAGTTTGGTGCGAGAAAGACTCAGAAGTTCGTTTATAAATTCATTCATGATTTAAATAAGAGATTTAGGTGTAGCAAATGCCTTAATTGCCGCAAGAAGCATATCCCCAGAGTCACTTTTAGCAGCTGAAACAGAACTACCGGGTGTACTAAGTTGACTAGGACGAGAAGTTCTAACAGTAGGATCAGAACTAATAGTAGCTGGCTCCCTCATAATTCCTTTTAAAATCATTTCTAAAAAATTTTGACCATCACCATCACCACTACCTTCAAATGGAGACTTTGGTAAACCATTGTTCCTAGGTAAATCCCTACAAGGATCCGCAAAGTAATTTATATTGGGATCCTGATTAGCCTGACACGCCTCGTAACTACCTTCGGGGTAACTACCCTTTGTAGGTCTTTTAACTACTTCAGGACTAGGGTATCCCATTTTTACAGATCAGATAATTAATTATAAATCATGGACCGATGCCTGTACCGTATTCTTTAGGTACAGAGAACTCAATATCGTATCCTGTGGG
>JGI24003J15210_10000043_pt1 | contig 45584 bp, 61 predicted proteins | sample LinPmetageLP28_FD_15210 | JGI IMG/M metagenome (IMG submission 15210)
CCACTAGCAATAGTATGTTGTAAGTTAGAAATACTAGAGTCATTAAATGTAATTGTGGGGTTAGTATCACCTAGAGTAATATCACCTGTTACATCTATACCTGATGATTTAGTTGCTAGTTTAGTTGCATTGTCATATTTTAGTCTTGCTTCACCATCTTGAATAAACTGTGCAGATATTTCTGTACCTGTTGCGTTCATTATTCTTACATCATCACTTAGTATTCTTAATGTGCCTGTACCTGAGTCTTGTATGTAGGAATTACTACCATCGTGATAAATCTGTAAATCTGAACCAGCTCCAAAGATAGCTTTTCCGTTATCAGGTAAAGTTATGTCGTGATTAAATATTGCTGTGCCTGCATCAGAAGCATCAAAAACAAGAGCATTTACGTTACTTCCACCATCATTTACTATTAATTTAAGGTCAGCGTTTGCTACTAAACTATATATTTGAGAGTTTTTAAATTGTAGAGTTGTAGTACCTGCATCTTTGAAGTAAATATCACCACCATCAGCATCAAGGATGATGTCTCCGCCCACATCAAGAGTAAAGTCAGAAGCATGAGCAATGTTTCCTGTCATTGTCCCACCAGCCAAAGGAAGTTTTGTTGCTATCGCATTATTGACTGTAGTTGTAAATGTAGGATCATCTCCTAAAGCAGCAGCAATTTCATTTAAGGTATTCATCGTATTTGGAGCTGAATCTATAAGATTGCTTACGGCTGCCTCTACAAACGCAGTAGTCGCTATTCTGGTTGTGTTATTACCAGCCGATTGTGTCGTAGTAGTTGGGTTACCATTTAGATTTACATCGTTAGCTATAGAAGCTGCAACAACAGATCCAGTTGCCGGTACGTTCACTTCTGTTTGAGTAAACGTCATCACTTCAACGATTGCTCCACTTGCAGGAGCAGTGTCAAAGGTTAATGTTGTGCCAGATACGGCATAATCGGTTTTCTGTTGATAGACACCATCAATAAATACTTGAGTGTTGTTCTCATTGATAGGAGCAATGGACAACGTAAAGGCTGCACTACCAGATGCAGTAAATTGATCGTGATTTAAATTAGCTCCGGATACAGCTGCTTTAACTGTATAGACCACAATGGCCCTAGTATTAGCAGGAGCTGTTGAAAAAGTTAAAGTGGTGCCACTTAAACTGTAAGTTGATTGATTTTGAAATACACCTTCTATAAAGACTATAAGATCGTCTTCACTGTTAGGAGATTGAGATAGTGTGAAGTTGGTTTCAGTGCCGTCACCAGTAAATGCATTTTTAGCAAAGCTAGAGGCAAGCGCATCTGCAACAGCATCAGTAATCAAACCAGCTGTTACTCTTAACTCTACTTGGTTACTGAAACTAAAAGATCTAGCAGTAGTATTGTCTTGTGCTCTTACAATGGTCCACGTAGTTCCACTGACGGCTGTAACCTTAACAATCTCATTGTTGGTACCATCATCGAGCGTTACATAAAAATACTCACCAGTGGTTATTGTGGGAAAGTCTGTTGAGCTTGCTACTGTTAAACTTGTAACGGAACTATTTATTCCAGATGCAAGTGTAGTCTCAGCATTATTGGTAAATTTAACGGACACTTAGCGTCCTCCTATTAACTAACGGTTATAGTCCAAGTGATAGTCAAACTGTCACTAGCGCCTTTATTGACCGCTGAGAAAACAGTTCTAGCTAACATAGTTCCTCCAGAACTTGCGCTAAATAATCCTGCTTCAGTTATTGCTACTGACGCATCACCTGCTGCCCATGTTCCGACATAAGCCACTTCGTTATCAGTTACAGTAGTAGAAGTTAAAGCATTTCTGTCAGACTCTGATGCTAATGTTGTATTACCAGCAGCTGCTGCTGTTGTGCCTGTTCCAACAGCCATATAGCCCATAACAGTTGAGTTATTTTTCATACGGTCTGCAACGTAGTTTTTACCAGCAGTAACGACTAAGTTATCTACTTCTTGTACTACTTCATTATTCAGGGCAATTGATAATTTACCCTTCAAATTAAAGTTATCTTTAATCATAAGATTTCCTATTGGTTTAAAATATATGTATTAAGATGCGAACTTCTTGAATTGAGAACGGCTGACACACCTCTCACAAATTCTAAAAGTACCGAATCCGAAACGTTTAACGAGTCTGCTTTTTCCAGAGTATTCGCTAATGATAAGCTTTCGCTTAGGGTGAGTGTTTCTGCTTGTGTTAACTGAACGTTAAGTGCAGTTACTATTGCATCACTCATAGAGATTGACTCTGTTTTAACTAATTCATTAGCTAAAACAATAGCCTCTCCCATTGATATAGAGTCTGCCTTTATGAGACCCTGTTCTAAAGTGAATGAATCACTCAAGCTTGCTGTATCAGATACCGGTTTAGCCATTGCTAATGCCAGCACATCACCCAGCGAGAAAATATTACCTTTGTTTACATCTGCATCTTTAAGTACAAATGTTTCGTCTAAAACAAAAGAATCATTGAAAGATCTATTGAATACCACTGTTCTGTCAAAAGAATCCGACATTGTCAGTGAATCACTAAAACCTTTATTCAATGCCAGAAGAAAGGCATCGTTTATAGATACAGATTCTGTTTTAACAAGATTAGCGGCTATAGCCACTAATTCTTGTACACTAAATGTATCTGTTTTGTTAAGGCCCTGATTTTTAGTTATTGCATCAGTAACATTCAAAGTTTCGTTTTCTACTTTGTTTATTACAAAGTTTATAACTTCAGATAAAACTAATGCATCTGCCTCTGACTTAACGTAGGCCAAGTTTATAACCTCTGCCAGAGTCAGGCTATTCTCAAAGAGCCGATCTAACGTGTCTGGGTCTAATATTAGATCTGCTAGATACAATGCTACAAAACTGCTTTCTTGATACAGGTTTGTGTAATTTACAGTGGTATGTAAATAGGGACTAGCATAAGGCTGACCAGCATCTGCTGTTACCGCGCTTGTCCCAACCGCTAAGGCAGGACTGGCTTGTGGACTATCGCCATCAGACGATATATCGACTGCGACTATTGCCATCAGTCAAAGTCAGCTCTTACCTTAAACTTTAATTTATCGTAAACAGTTTGTTTCGCACCACCACTAAATTCTACTTCTATCTCACCTTCATACATTCCATCTGCTGTAGCTAATGTAGATGAAGACCAGTTCATAGCACATATGCCAGAACTAGGATTAGATATCGTGCAAGTCTCAGTAGCCAACAGACTTGACTCACCTATTTTTCTTATACGGACTCTTACAGCCGCATTGGTTAGATCTATAGGATCAAAAGTATCAGAATCATCTGGATCTAGATTTTGTCCAGAAACAGCTTGATTGCTGTCTTTTAATGTGAACTTAATCTGAGGTCTAGTATCGCCTTGTACTAAGTTGATTGTTGAATAGTATGCCATGTTTACCTCTTATATAAATTCAACCGCCTTGACGGTTAATGAAGCTCCTGCATAGCCGTATTTAGCTCTCCTAGCTGCCGCAGAGATTCCTTTATTGTTTAATGTAAAGTTGTTAGCAGAAGCATTGGGATTAGACCATGTGCGATCTGCCATCTGTTGTAATCTGTATAAAGCACCATGAACAATAGTTTCATAATGTTCTTTCATAATGTTGTCTGGCAAAGATGTTGCTGTATTGGTGGGTTTGAAAGATGTGAACGATCTAAGCGTGTAAGCTTTATCAGGAAATGGTGCAATGATAATTTGGTTTGATGTTATCTGTGAAAATAATTGAGGTGCGCCGGTGTCTGTCGATGTATATCTGTAAACATCTGATGGTGCCTTGGCTACCATTTCAGTGCTATCGTTACCGTGAGCTCCCCATATTTTTACTATGTGATTAACTTGAGCTTGTGTTGTAGGTACATCAATATCGTACTCTCTCAATCCAGTTGTTACGAAAATGCTTTCAGGCTCAGTTGTATATATATTTGTTTTTTCGCAAAACTGTATTGCAGACTCCCTCAGCATTTCTATGATCAAAGGATCCGGTGCGCCTTGAACTTCAGGCAATACGTATTTTATTAAGCTTTCAAATTTCATTTAGACTGTATCTGGTGTATCTGGTATTGGGTTTGTTTGAGCGTCTATGCCTGTTTTAAGCTGTAAAGCTGCTTGGCATGACTGGAAGTATGTTGCTGATTTTTGTGCACTACCGCCGCCTTCTGTGTCTTTAGAGTATGCTCTGTAAAGCATGTAATCTAAGATCGGATTACGATAAGAATCGTTTAAGGATATGACTGTGGTATCTGAAGAAAAATNACCTATTGTGATGTCANCCGGTTGAGCTGCGTAAACTAATTCAATTTGAACTGAATTAGCCGGTACTGGATAAACATAAAAGTTTGTTGGATCTATAGCGTCATACATCCAATGCCTTACAGCTGTATTACCGGATCCTGTATACCAATTAGGTTCAACCTGATCAATTGCGTATCTATCAACCAAAGAACAAGCGTTGCCGTTAACATTTCTTATGACATTCATAAGCTTAATGTTATTTGTAGGTAAGCTTTGTTTAGCTGAAGCTGCACAAGTATGTGTGTAGTTCACCATGTTCGCGTCAGGACGTTGCATAACAATATGCTTTTGTGCATCGTTGAGATAATCCAACAACTCTTGCTGACTCCATCTAATGTTAGATGTATCTTGCAACAGTTCTTCTGCGCGATTTATTAAATCTATAACCTTGGTTGTTGCCATTTACTTAATAAGTTCTTTTCCTAGTAATTTTTATTTTTCTGCTTGGAGATTTTTTAGTTTTCTTTTTGGCTCCATCTCTCATATAGCCTTTTCCAGCTTTTGGCATAGTTACTCCTTGTTGTCAGGTGCATTACAAGGAATCAATTCCATAACTTTCATCTGTTGAATCAAGATAGGAGTAGCTTCCATTACTGTGCCACCTTTGTTTTTTAAATATTTAATTTCGTTACCACTCCAGTCTGTGTTCAACGATGGAGTTTCAACTTTGAGATCTTCTATAGCTTCTTTTTCAACAGCCTCTATAGCTTCGTCGGCCGTTATATTACGAGCATTTAATTCTTCTTGTATTTCAGCTCTAATTTCATCAATCTTTTTTCTTTTGTTGATGGTTCTTCGTAAGTTATCCTGAGCAAACTTTGCAAGTTCCTCTTTGTTCATTTCTTGTAAGTTCATAGTTTTCCTTTAGAAAATGAAAAGGGACGCTTTTACACGTCCCCCTTCAGTTAGACAGTTGAGTAATAAACCCTGTCTAAGGGTTCTTTACGTAAGTTTTAGCAAGCAAAGAGCGTCTTCTTTAACAACTTTGTAGCCAAAGACGTTTAAGCCTCTAACTCCGTCGCCAAAAGTAGCTTCTCTTCTTACAGTTTCAACTTGTGAAATCTGACTTGCAAAAGCAATACCGTGCTTAGTTCCAGCATATGACATCTTCTGTGAAGAAACAGTTGCTAAGTTGTTTGAGCTGTAAACAGTAAATCTGTCTATAGTTCCAACATTGCCATTTCTTAATGGAGATGTACCGTCACCAGTGATATTCACAGACTTAAGGTCTGATTGTTTCAACATGTTGACGTGCTTTGGAGCTAGTACAATGTAACGACCAGATTCTGGTACGTTTGCTTCGTCTAGCTTCTGACCAGCATCTAAAACATATCCTAAGATATTTGAAGCTGTAGCAACTGTTCCTGTGTCGTCTACTACGTTAGTAGAGATTCCAGAGTAAACAGCACCTAATACAGTTGTATCAACAGAAATTTTCATCTGTTCAGCAGCGTCTTGGGATGCTTGGTTAACCATGTCGATGTCACTTTGTTGTGCCAAAATGTCATCAGCGTTAAAAGCAAAGTATTTTGCTTGATCAATTAACAACTCAGTGTCGGTTGTGGTGACATCTGCGTAAGTGACTGATCCTGTGTAATCATTGATCGCTACCGTTGGTACTGATCTGATGTGGACTTTGTCACCCTGACCGCTGATTTCGCCTTGCCAATCTGTGTTGGAAATTTGAGGTAATACGCTAGCCGCATAAAATTTAGCTTGAAGCTTCTTAGAGAATACTTCAGGTATAAATTTTTGTTGGGCAGCGCTAAAAGTAGGGAATGCCATTATTATTCACCTTTTAGGGTTAAGTTAATCTATAGCAATCCTTCCGCCAGAATACGCTTTGTCGATTTCTTTCTCATACTTCTCAAATTGTTTGGGAGTCATACGAGATATTTCATCAACAGTAAAACTAGCTTTACGATTGCCACTCGACGACTGTCTTGTTTTAGGCAGCTTAGGGTCTGCGACCCTTTTTGCTGCTTCTAACTTGGCAGCCTTTTTAGATGAACTGTCGACAATTGGTGCGTCATAACCGACCGCTTTTTTATATGCATTTAGCAATTCAATAACATCTTCACTAGATCCTTCTTCTGCAATGCGTTGATAAAAATTGCTCTGACGTGACATCCAGCCTTGAAAATCGTCGCTTGTGCGAACTTCATCTAGATCTGGGTGAGCTGCCTTAATCGCAGCTATATGCTCCGTCATAACTCTTTCCTCTTCACGTTGCTCTTGGCTCTGTGCAGTATTGTTGAGTTGGTTTTCTAAAGTATTAATTTTACTTATTAAAGGTTTTGCAATATCCGGATAATCTTCCATCAATGATTTAAGATCACCTTCTACTTCTGTATTTTCAACAGGCGTAGTTTTTGTTTGCAATTGCTCTCTAAAGTTCAATCTCTCTTCCATTTCAGCCATTTTCTTACGAAGATCAGCTGCTTCTTGAGTTGCTTTAGTCATCCTTGCTTGTGCGTTTTTATAGCGTTCTTCAAACACACTATTATCTGGACTTGATTCTTCAGAAGGTTCATCCCTGTCTTCTTCAGTGTCCTGTACCTCTTCCGATGCTTCTACTGTCTCAGTGTCCTCTGGTACGTCAGGGTTGAGTGGCTCTATATCTTGTGCTTCGACTTCTGCGGTTTCTTCTGTGTGTTCAACTTCCTCTGTAGCTTGTTCCTTTTCTACAGTCTCTGTCTCAGGTTCAGAAGGTGTTTCTGTCTCTGCATTAAACTTAGCCATAAGTTCATCGGCTTCTTTTTCGAGTTGCTCTGGGTCAACTTTTGCCATAATAACCTCTCTAGGGTCTAGCTTTCGCTAGGTATCCACGGTTGTTTAACAAATTGAATGGGGTGGTTTTACCGTTTCCCATTCTCCAATACGGCTTTCGCCGTTTCATCGATCGTTTGCATGTATCTCAGCTCTGCTGCTATACCTTGCTCGCGATAGAATTCTTCTTCATTTCTGCTTATCTCTAGCCTATCTCTGCATCTGGTCAATCTCTCCAGAAGGTGGTCCTGTAGGTGCTTCCATTCCTTGGTCTGGGTTAGCATTAGGATCGCCCTGCATTGAGGCTCTGATAGCTTGCTGTAATTCTTCATCTGTTACTATTACTTGTTCAGGATCAATATCCATAGACGCTGCGACATCCTCTAGCAATTTCTTGCGTTTTATCAACGGTGCGTCCATAGGGTTACTTGTTATTTCTAGGAACTGTAACAAGCGTTGTGATTGCATTTCTTTAGCAATTAATGCGCTTGAGCCTCTAGCTACAACTTTTGAATCTCCCTTAACTGCATCATCTTCGTGCCACTCCATATTCCAGTAGTACAACGATTCAATCAAAGGCTTAGTCAAATAATCATCTATATTTTTTATAGTGCTTTTAAGGGCCACATTAGCGGCTCCCATCAACATGCTTATACCTGTAGCTGTCTTATTTAAACCGCGGCTTTGCTCGCCGTGTGTATAGCTTGGTAAGCTTGTTGTTTCATCAGCAAAGGTTCTAAACATTTCTATTATATTTCCTAAACCTTGCGTAACATTGTTCGGTTGGTAAAAGCGCATCATAGGCACAGAAGCGTCGCCTCCTTCACGTATGAAAACTCTCATAGGGTATATGTCTGTTGGATCTTCTCCGGCTGCCAGAAGGTCTGAATTAACCTCTATCATAGGAGCAGAAGATATAGCTATGTTGTCTATATACATTCTGGTTGCGGCATTCATAGTGGCCTGTGAATCTCTCATCATTCTAGCTACACCGACTCCCCAAAATTGATGTGGTGTTTTTTCGTATGGAAATATCTGATAAGGAATCCTTTGAGTCATAATTGGATTCAATTGTGCTTTTAATACCTTACCACTAGAGATCCATACATTGGCTTGATACTGATCTGCTTCATCTTCTATATCAATGCCATAATCTTTTAAATCATGTCCGCTGACTAAACCCCAATATTCTAAAACCTCAAAACGATTTGATTCACCTAATCTATTTACATTAGCAATATCTCGTCTTTCTTTTTCGTGTGATGCTTCTGTGTGATTGCCTTCTGAATACATTCTTAAACATTGATCAATAAGTTCTTGATCAAATCCATCTGACTCACCCAGTCTTTTAAATTGTGATCTATTAAGTATGTGTCTGCGAAATAAGCCATCAGCCTCATTCATTGTAGAAGCATAAGGATCTGGGTATATATCAAAGATAGATACTGCTTCTATATCAGGAGCCGGCTCTTCTTCATACATTAAAGTAAATTGTCCGTCTGTTGGATCTTGAAAAAATCTTTCTGTTTTTTTAATTTTTATTGTCGCACTCTTAATGCAACCTGATCCCATAATGACCATTTCCATCAAGGCTTGTTTTATTTTTATCTCTGCGTCTTCTTCTACTAACTGATCATCAATTAGTGTTTGCATGTCATCTGAAGCTTGTTGAGCTCTTGCTTGCATTTCGTTTTGAAACTCTCCAGCCAACTCATCCATTCTAGCTCCAATTAATTCTCTTGAATCTATAGGAGTTTCTCCAGTGAGTTGTGTGACTTCTTGAATAGCTTGTTGTGATAGGTCTTGTTCTGCTTGCGGTCCGATGTCTGCTATAGGTGTAGGCTCTATATTCCAAAAACGATCACCAGCTTGAAACAATAAATCCACTATACGACTGTATGCGGCAATACATTTAGTTCTTGTTAAGCCAACATAAACTTTTGATCTTTTTCTATCTGATGCGTTAACTTTGCCTAAGACATCTGCATCATATTGACTGTTGAATGCTCTGAGATCTTCAAGCCACCTGTCTTCTATGTCTGTTCTGGCATTTTTATATTCTTCCCATTTTTCTGTCATGCTAGAAGCAAGAGAGTGCATTTCAGACTCTTGTTCGTAATCAACACGTTGTTCTTTTTCTTCAAGCGCATCGTCGGTTAACATCATGTCAGGTTGATCTACGATATCTTCGTCGTATTTATACTCTTCTGCCATTTACTTTTTCTTTGCTGTTTTCTTTGCTTTATTAAATGCTTTTGCTGTCGGTGCTCCTGTAGATCCTACTTTTCTCATGCGCTCTACTTTTTTAGCACCGCGTTTCTTTTGATCAGCGATTCGNTTACGTTTTTCGTGTATATTTGTGTAAAGTCCTTTTTTTGGCATTATTTACTCCAGTAAGTTTTGGCCTTTTTCTTTGCTTTGTTGGTTAAGGCTCCATAATGGAAAAGTTTCACACTGGACTTGGCATGTTTTGCACCTGAGTGCATAGTTCCATCTGACATCTTGTGTGAACCGCCTTTGTGTAAAGTTCCATCTTTTTTGTAATGATTGGCTTTTTTCATGTCTTTACCATTTCTTTAAATTTGCCCAATAAGCTGCTGATAGCTTGCCTTTTGCTATATTTTTAGCATGTCTTGCCTTGAATGATTTGCGTCTGTTTTTATCAGCTTCTGATTCGTTTTTTTTAGGTGGAGATCCTTTAACGCCTTGTTGTCCAAAGCGTATTGTTTTGATTGTGTCTCCATCTTTAGCAACAACTACATGAGATTTGGTAGGATGGTTTGGTGTCCGTTTTGGTTTGTTAAATCCATCAACACCAACTCTATCTAATCTGGGATCTCTTTTTTTTGCCATTAATATCCAATTGTTTTGTCTAAAGGTTCAAACTTTTCTCTTAGCACCACAGGTCTTTTCTTTGGTAAGGTTCTTAATCCAAATAAAGCTAAACAGTAAGCCATAACTCTATCGTCATAACATCCTGATGCTGCGTTGGTGGATCCGTTATCATCAATTTGATAGGTTCTTAATTCTTTTATTAAATCAAGATCAACGATGCCGGATTCTTCTAATCTCAACATAGAAGCTAAATTGTCTACGATTAAAGGTTTAGACTTAGCTGTGGTAGTAAAACCAATCTTAGGTGATTTACGGCCTTCGTAGCGCCTATCCCAAGATTCTTCTTGGTATACGTTTTTATAATCTAATTGCTTTAAACGATCACATACTGATATGCCGTGATTGTTTCTTTCTACGATGACGTATGCATAGTTCCAATGTCTGGCCAAGTCTTGGATTTTATCGCCAAACTCAAACGGATCTATATAACCGTGCCATACCGCCACTTGTTCACCATCTTCATTCACAACCTGTGCACATGAATAGTCACCGCCTCTGCCTTCTGCAACGTCTACACCTATGCAGTAATCAACACCTCTGTCTACAACACCCCATTGTTTATATGAGCCTTTCTTGTCAGATCTGGGTATAAACTGACCTAAAGGATCAAAGTCTCCAATCATATCTGGTTGAAATACTTCTTCTTCAGCTGCGGTTATGTACCGTTCCTCTACAAAAGGTCGTCCAGAGTAAATAAATGCTTCGTTTACATTTATTGGATACTCTTGTTTAAACTTGTCATCACCTAGCTCTAAGATCTTATTACGTCTCCAAGCCAACTGATCATTGTTTACTTTATATTGTTCTACTAAGAATTGTTCTTCATCTGATAAAACAAAGTTTTTTCCAGATGGCTGTTGGTATTCTTCCATCACAGACCAAGGTACAAATACAACCTGCCACTCACTTTCATCTAACTCTGCTTGTTTAACTTGATCGTGAAACCAATTTAGTCCATTAGCAGTAGATTCAAACACAACCCAACTGTTTCTACCAACTGCCTGCAACAGTCCAGCAGTAATGTCTTCAGCAAAGTCCCAATAAGCAGGCTCTGATGCATGAAGATTCTGTAATGTCATTCCACGTCCAGTTGTTTTAGATCTGGCCGTACCGACTCTAAATGAGCTGTTAATTTCATCAAAATGCAATCCACTAGCGCTTTGCATGCCGATACTAGGTTTTACCGTTTCATGCGGTAAATTATCCAGAAAGGTTTTAGTCATCTTAAAGATTGAAGATGTGCTTTCTGCTAAGTGAGAACATATGAACGTATTCATGTTCTGATTCATTGTGGTCCTATGGAACATCATTCCCTCTATAAGAGTAGATATGCCCATTTGTCTGGCTTTGACAATGATCGCTCTTACTTTGCCAGTTCTTTCATACTGTTCTGTCAGAGCGTCATAAACTATTTCTTGAGCTTCGTTTAAAACAAACGGTGTTTTCTTGCCGTCTTTAGTAACTATGTTTAAGCAATGCTTTGCATAGTATTTAAAATCGTCTCTTAAAGCTGATAACTTAATGTTCGACATGTTCGTTATCCGGTATTGGTAATGATTCCAACCAATCTTTATGACTCATATCAACTGATACTTTATCCGGTGCAAAGATACCTAATACTTTGCCTAAGTGAGCCAATGCTTGTACTCTTGCGCCGTGTGAAGATCTCTCTCCTTGCTCCATTGCTTCAGTCATTAAAGACTTGATAACAAAGTCAGCATCCAATTCGGTCCTTTGTTTCTTATGTGTCATTGCATTTTGTATAGCTTTTGCAATGTCAGGTTTTGTGAGGTTTTCTGCTCCTATTGCTCTTGCTGTTTTTTCAGAATAACCAGATCGAATAGCTGCCTGTGTGGCATTAAAATCGACGAGGTATTCATCCACAAAGCGTTGTTGCTTGTCGGTGAGTTCCGCCATATTAACTCCATTGTTGTAATAATCCTTTTAACTGTTTATGTTCATTAATAGATTCAACCCAAAACATTAGATCTACTTCTGTCATGTCATGTTTGATCAGGTTCGCTCTGTGACAAACTAATTGTATGTTGTCTCTTTCGTAACCTATGCTTGGATCTATTCTGTCGACGGTGGCATTCATCCATTTTTTGCCTTTGCCGTCTTTTAAGTGTGTTAATTTAATTCCGCTTAAAGCGCAGATACCATCTTGTTTATACCATTGGTCCACAAGATCTTGCTCTGATATTTCAAAGTCGTAGTGTTTATTAGTCAGGCCCTTGGTCCTGTTATGCTTTAAATTTTTATAGGTTTGCTTTAAATAGCGTTCTGGTGTGCTAGAGATCCTTATGTTGTCTCTAACATGTCGGCAAGATTTACATTCGTTGTAATAATATTCTTTGCTTGATTTTTTGTTTTGTTTTATTTTATAAAAACTATTATCTTGCAAGACCTCTTCACAGATCCTGCATTGTTTCATTTGGTTTAGACGATGAGTTGCTTTATCTCTAATTCAAATTCATCTATGTTTGCCAACTCTTCGTAAAGTTTATTCAGTGCTTTACGTGATGATGCAACGGCAACCTTATCGGCCATTAATTCAGTTCCTACAGCTATGCAACCTTGCAGCTCATGTGGAAAGTTGGCTGCATGAATCAATATGTGTGTTCTATTCGGTACATCGGTTACTTCAAATGTATTACCAAATCTAGGACTATTTACTCTTTTACAAATATATGTGTTTTGCGGTATGCAACTTATATTTGGTGCGTTGTCTAACCAAGGTCGTTCGACTGTGTGAAAAAAACCACCTTGAAACCAATCATAGCGTCCAGTTGGATACCATAGTCTTCCTAACGTTCCTCTTGGATCGTAAGAGTGTCTTGTAAGTTCTAATTTTTCTAAGCTCATATTTATAGTTTTTTTATATATAAAATTGTTAATGCAAGCAGAGATAGTGTTATTAACACTATTCCATATTCATTCATGTCTCCGAACAATACTGGTTCATTCATTTATCCAGTAATAATGAATCTACTTTTGCGTCTAATCTGTTGATTGAATCTATTATTGAAGTTTGTTGCTGTAATATTCTGTCAACGTCTTCAGCTAAATCTTTTTTTGTAACGTACATCTTTGCGGTTTCAATACGAAAATCAGACAAGGTTATCCTTAACTCAGCGTTTTCTTTTTCGTTTTTGCGGATACCATATAAAAGCGGTGCTGCGACCAAAGTTATAAATGCATTCCAAACTATGAGTGGGTTTATTTCCATATATAAAAAAACCCCAAAGGAAAAACTCTGGGGTTTATTTGATAAGTTCTAGGATACGTTTACTATGAGTATAGGTGACAAATGATAAAAAATTATATTGTTTGTAGAATTAAAATTCTTGAAAAGATACAATTATCGTATCCTAGGAATTAAATGTTAGTCTTTTTCACTAACCTTGTCTACTAAATAATCGTTTTTTTTAAAAAGAATATTTAACTTATTACTAAGCAATTCTAACGACACTAAAGGCATTTTACGTCTTCCAGAAGACCAACTTTTTGCGGTGTCCTCAGTAACATAAACTTCTTTGCCTGCTTGTTTTAATGTTAGGCCTTTTTCTTTTACTATCTGCCTAAACTTTTCGTTTGTCTCCACCAACCACATTATAGACCTTCCTTCAAAGTTTCATAGATTGTTCTTCTACAAGCATCGCTGCAATATACTTTAGTTTTCTTGTGTGCTGTTATGCCAAAAGATAAACCACAATTCTTACAATCTTTTGATCCTATTATTTCGTTCATTCTCTTCCTTAAGTTCTGATGCGTTAGGATATTCGTTTCTTAGAATATCCATATACAATTCTTGTTTAATATTTTCTGACTCTACTGGTGTTAGGTTGTCCAGTAAGATCAAATCTTTTTTCTTAGGCTTTCCGGTCTTATGATTCCAAGCTGCATGCTGATAATCTTCGGACCAATTCCACCTGACTGTTTTGCCTGATTCATCGTCGGCAAAATAAAACTCATTTTTTAATGGTATATCTTTCATATTCTTCTTTAGTTATTAATTTTCTTCCTTTCAATCCTTGCAGGAATCTAATCCTTTCAGGTCTAACATATTCAGTTTGATTCTTTGCCATTGTTAATAACTTCTGCGAGTTTGTATTTGCCGCGCCAGTTCTTTCTATAGATCTCAACAGATCCGTCGTTCAGCCATTGCTCAACCTTGCCACCGTTAGCATGTATTAGCTTCGGTGTTTTAAGCCAAGCTTGATGATTCAGTTGCTCTTGGATCTTACGTATTGCTTCAGTGTACTCAGTCATTGTGCACCTCTACTTCTTTATTTTCGTAAGCTTCTCTGTAGTCTTCAAAAGACTTCTCTAGATCTAGAGATTCAGAGTTTTCCGGCTTTCTTATTTTATCCATAATTTCTCCTATGTATATATTTAATTAGTTTCTGGAACGATTAATTGCAAATTTTTTTAACAATAAGAAGGAAAACTTTTACAGTATTCTCTATTCAAGTCGTCATTCTTGAAAACTAACGCAGTTCCTTTTTTAACTGTAAAATCATCTGTAGGTTCTAAGTCTTCCATAGGAACATCTGTTAGTTCCCATTTAAATATACCTACGTTCAATTTAACAGTCGCCCATGTTCTTTTTGCATCAACAACTAGTGCAGGAATTTTTTTGTATTTATTCTGCCAGTCTATGTAATAAACCGTTTGGTCTTTTTCAAAATTATATGTCATTTTTCTCTCCGTTGTGGAAGTGGCTTATGCCACCTCCCCATCTAATTTATTTCTTTGTACTCTGAATAACTCACATTCTTCAAAAGAGAATTCAAAATCTCTTTTGTATACGTTTTTATAAGGCATTGAATAAGTTTCTTCTATGTCCCATCCATCTGAAACATGTTCAAACCATAACTCTAAAGTTCCACCTTCAAAGCCAGATCTACCGTAACTTCTTAAATGTTTGCCGTGAGCTTCAGCTACTGCAATAATTTTTTGAATTGCTTTAATTTCTGAATCATAAATATTGTAATTTTTTGTCATTTTTCTCTCCTTTATTAATTTGACTACTTAATCTTATACTAAGTAGTGTACTTTGTACACTATTATTTTGAAATAAAGTGAGCCTTTTTTGAACGTGCTCAGGTTCATTAGATCGCTATCGTATGAAAGTTTAAGAGCAAGCACGATAGCTATTAGTAATTGAGGAGGAAGCCTGCTCTAAGGGGGTAACTATTTAATTCTTTTAACTTCACTGATTTCGTCCCTTTTATAAACTGTAAAATCAACCAGCAAATTATTGTTATGTATTTCCTTTTCTTTTTGTTCTAACTTTTTTAATAAGATAATTCTTTCCAATAACAAAGTTTTATCATCCTCTGTAAGATTTCTATGCTTTATTGGGTAATCGCCCCAATTTCTCATATTAACTTCTTTCTTTTGTTGGTCCTCTAATGTATTCCATTCTCGGATCTCAAAATCAAACCGGCCACAACCTCTACAGCGTTTATCTCCAAACTGTGATGATGAGCAAATCCCCATACAAGGTGTGTCACTCAAACTAGTTGTATTTCCAAAAATGTTCATATCATTTATGGTTACTCCTGCTTTACAAGAATATTATATTTTATCAATACTAAAAGCAACTATGTGTTGCTAAATGTAATTAAAACAATGTACTTATCTTTTTTGTAGAAAGTTTATCTCCTTCTGGTAATTCTGGTACTGGCAGCCAATGAGTAATAATTCTTTCTGAATTTTCTAGATCCACATCGAATCCTGCACCGACTATGTATTCACAGAAATCTACAAAATGTTGCTCAAGGTGTCTGGCCCTTCCAGTGACAGCACCTAAGCAAACATAGATGCCCTCTTCGGTTGGCTGTTCTCTGTCGTAGTCTCTCCAATAAGGTGGTATGGAATGTATATAAACAACTTTAGCGTTTTTGAGATCGCAATCTGATGTATCTTTTGCTACTTTATTTTTCATGTTTCGTTTAACTTTTTAAATAAACTCACCGGAATATGTATGACCGGCTCTTGGTCCTGACTGTCCCTTTTTTGATTTCTACCTCCCCAAGTAATTTCAAAATCTATACTGGCTCTTGGGTCGTAAGTAAAATGCCAGATGCTTCCATCAGTGAATCCTACGGCTAAAACAAACTCTATGTTCATTTCGTCTTTGTACCGCTTTCCGTGCAACCATTTATTCAAAGAAAAATAAAGTGTTGGAAAAGTTTCTGGTGTATGTTTTCTGTTTTTAATTTCTAAAACAGCTACCACTTTTTTCTTTCTACATAGTGCGAAATCTACATAATAAGATATCGGCAACTTATGGTAGTTAACTATATTCCAGCTTTTTAAACAACGCTCTGCAATAGTCAACTCTTCACTGATGTCTTGCTTTGTTTCGTATAGTTGTCTAGGCATTTGCAGTTTTGGGTATTAAATCCGCATCTTGTAATGGACCGTGTAAATGTAAGAGCATCTGATCGTGGTAATTGGCCAGCTCTTTAAAGATCCTTCGTTTATATCTGCTTAAGCTTGCTTCACTTTTATTAACTATTTCTTTTGCGTTTTTTCTAGAAATTAACCTTGGCAGACCTGAGTATTCTCTGACAAAGAACCAACAGGCTGTTGGGTGTAGTTTTAAATCTTCAGACAAGACATAGGATAAATTTAAACAGGCTAGTTCTTTACGTTCAGTTCTTTTAGTACCACAAAATTCACCTTCTTCTCTTTCTATATTGGGTAGCGTATAAACTGCGTCCATATAATTGACCAGTTGCGTATTAAGATTTTTTTTACAGATTTTTATTGTAAAAGAAGCTTGTGCTATCAATTCTTCTGGTGATAGCCAACTAGGGTCTTTAGCATTTTTAATAGCGTCAGAAAATGCTGAAGAACTTTTGCAATTTGATTTTAGTTCCGCTGCATAGGAATTTGAAACGGCATGTATAACGTCTTTATAAATTGGCATAAATTAAGATTCATTGGTCAACCTCCTTGCTAATTTCCTCTATACTTATCCTTACACCGATTTGTTCACCTACTATCGGTTTTGCCATCCTAAAACTATATACATCCTTAATAAGTTTTGTGTCTAATAAACTATCTATTACAGCTGCTAATAAATCGTTGTAATAATTAATTGGGTGAGATTCTTCCGATTCTATTGGTGTGACGGTAATTAATACCGGTTCTTCGAAAGATTCCATATTGTTAACTAAATCATCTAGACCCCAACCTTCTAGAGTAAAACCAATCTTTTTACCTACCACTCTTCTAGATTTCATCCTTTAATTTGTTTTGATAAAACTGTGCTTTTTCAATATCTTGTTTGTAATTACCTTTAGATCTCCTCCAGATATACTTAAGAGCATTACCTCGTAAATAACCTATGTACTCTTCTTTGGTTAACATTGATTTAATTGCGTCTATGCATTCAACACCACCTTGGTTAGCGTAATGTTCAGGATGATTCACCATGTCCCAACCAGATTGTCCATTTAATTGGTTCTTTAATTGGCGGTCTTGCTCCGTCTTCCCAGAGTCCAGTAAAGACTGCTTGTGCAATTCTTGCTTTTTCATTTTGCTTTGTGTCTTTGCACCATTTTACAAACTGTACTAATCGTTTGGTTGGCCATATAAAATACATTCTTAAACATGTGTTTTCTTGTATCTTCCTATTTGTAAAATCAACACGAGTTTCGTCTTTTGAAGCTCCCTTTGTACTGTATAAATCGTTTCTTTCATCCCAATTGCTCACCTAAGTCTCATTTCTTCTCTTTCGTAAGCACGTTGAGATATTTCTTCTTCATGTTTCATCTTAAATTCTTCTAGCTCTAACTTAGACGCTTCAACTTTAAATGCAGCTAAATCTACATTCATTTCATTTGTAGTAATTTCTTCATCTGCATCACATCTAGTCTCTAGTTCTGCTTGTGTAATTTTGTCGTTAGATTCGTATTTAACTTTCATCTTGAACTGTGCTTTTCGCATTTTGTGTAATCTTTTTATTTCAGCTAAATTGATGTTGGCTTCTTTTTTGTTTTCTCTAAGCTTTTTGTGTAAATCCCACTTACCCTCTTTTTGTTCTTCGCTTGGATTGATCATTAAAAATTATATTTCTTACCTAATTTGGCAAACTTGCTTTTTATGTTTGGATCTTTGACTAATACCTTTTCTTTTCTTTCTTCTATCTGCCAATGTGTAGAAACTCTTTTTTGGTTCTGCTCATCTAACACATCTTTATCTTTGGCCCACTGTGGTCTGTTATCAGGTTTATTAGTTTTAGTCAGGGTGTGTTTAGAACGTATCTGTTCTTCTGTGAGATCTTCATAATCCTCAAACTCTCTTTGGTGTAAAAATGTTTTAGCATGTTTTATGTATTGCTGTTCTGTGTTTTCTAGGTCAACATCTAGTGCAAATCTTTGCGTAGTTTCTAGTATGAACTCGGCACTATATTCTTTCCTTGCCTGTATATATTTCTTATATGCTTCATGTTTATCTTTCTTCTTTGGATACACTGACCAAAACTCACTAAAGTCCTCACTATATTTATTAGTTTTCTTTCTTTCTTTTATGGTTGTCGTTTTGACAACTTTTTGTTGTCGTTTTGACAACTCAGTTGTCGTTTTGACAACCGTTTTGTTCCATCTAAAATAATCTTTCTGTATACCTAATTCTCCTTCTGGGTAACTAGGGTCCTTTTTGTGATAATCAATAATGCAATCCATATTTTTTAATTGCTTTAATGTTTTACTCACAGCAGATTTCTCAAGATCAGTCATCTTGCAAATATATTCGTTTCTAAGATAAGTGTGTGTTTTGTGATAACCATATGTTTTTCTCATAATGGCTAACATGATTTTTAACTGCCTGCTAGTAAATGGAAACTGTATAATTTTGTCTATAAGCTCGTTAGCAAAACTGGTGTATCCATTTTCTAATTGTGGCGATGCAGTCTGTGCTGTAGCAACAATTTTCATCAAATTTTGTTTACCCATAGTATCTCCTCAAAGCAATACTACAGCTTCTCTGGAATATTTGTCAACAGTTACAACGTAACCTACTTAGCTGGAACATTAAAATTTGTATAATCGTTCTATAAGTGATACTGTCTTTATTGTTATATTTATTAAGTCTCCAAAGTTAGTAAATAGATAGTTACGAGGAAAACTATGAACGAAAAAAAGAATCATAATTATAATTATGAATTTGCAGATAGACTGCACCAAGCACTAGATCATAAAGGGTATGATCGTTTTAAAAGAACTAGATTAATTGCAGATAAATTGCATCTAACTACATCGCCAGTATCAAAATGGCTTAATGGCCACACTAAACCTTTGCCAAACAGATTAGAACAATTATGTGATGCATTTCAAATTAACAGTGCTTTTTTGATAACCGGAACAGGACCCATAGATTTAATAGAGGATGAATTAAGTATAAATTCAGATTTATTAGAAGAATGTATTGATGAAGTTTATAAGCAATTAGAAGGAAAATCTAAAGAGAAAATTGCTCAAGTAATAGCAGAGCTTTACACAGTATCGGCAGAACAAGGCACTTTAGATCGTAAGGCTTTCAACAGACTAATTAAATTAGTTAGCTAACAAATGAGAATAAAGGATTTTAGATCTTTAGCAGAAGCTGAAGTAATGACTTATAAGCATTATCTAAATGCGCCACATCAAGACAAAGAATGGTTTAATTATTTTTTAAACGATTTCAAAGGGTATAGGTTTTTCACAGTATTTTTAATGGCTGAAGCTAAAGGTGTTGCTGTTAAAATAAACGATATCTTTTCTGTTTTTGACATTAAAAAAGATGTTGGTGAAGAATTAATTAAAAAAAAAATACAAGATGGTGTTCGAAAAGAAATAATACATCGACACACATGTGATGAAGATAAAAGGACAAAACAATATCATTTAAATGATGATTTGATTATTGAGATAGGCGAATATTTATCTTACGCACAAGAACTAAGGACGCTTAATATTCTTGATGCCTTTGAAGATATTTATTCAACGAATATAATTAAATCTTTTCATACCCTTTTCGCTCCAAGATTTGGAGAACAAATATCAAGAAATATAATTCGCACACTTACCTCTGCATCTCCTAAAGACAACGTCTTTGAAAAAAAAGCTATACCTTTAAAGTCAAAATAAAAATTTACAAGTAAAAATTTACAAGTAAAAATTTACAAGTAAAAATTTACTTCAAATTGTACTAGACATACTGTCTGTATTATTTTATTTTTTTATCTATGAGTTACGATCTTAAAAGAAGAAAAAATAACAAGGAAGAGATTTTTGAAATAAGAAAAATGGCTATACAGTTGATACAAGAAAGAAATGACTGTAATAACACGTTTAATCATTCCAAATAAATAAATTTCCACAAAGCATTGATTTGTGTAGTTTCATGTTATAAGATGTTGTTAAATATATCAAAACGTATATTAAATGATGTTAAACAACACTATATATAACAACAAAATTAACGAAGCCGTTGATAGCGGAATAACAGATTTTGTTAGTTTAGACCTAGAAGTAAAACAAAGATTAATTAAAGCAGCATTTTTAAATCAAGATTCTTTACAAAGAAAAGATTTAATTAAAGAGGCGCTTCAACAAGACTCTGTAGTTTTATTGATAGAGTCGCTAATTAGGACCAATGGTAACGATAGTATTGATACTTCTGCCCTACTTATAGAAGAGTGTTTACATTTTATTAAAATGCAATTAGCTGAACAAGCTGATGCTGATATACATAAAAGATGTAAGGAAAATAACTAGGAAAATGAGGAGTGCAATATGGCTAATCAACGTCACGCAGTTACAGAAACTAAAACAACTAAAGTTCCTGTTCAAAAAGCTAACGGTTCTGCTAAGAAAGTAATCAAAGCAGAAACACAAAATACCATCCCTGAAGATAAACAAACTCACGTATCAATATCAGGAAAAAGTTATGAGTTAGTCTCTAGCAGAAAAGTACGTGCTAGGACTGATAACCCTGATTGGCGATACATAACTGAAAGAATAGACAGAAACGATCCATCAATGGTTGAGTTTGTTTGCTATATAGTAAAAGGAAAGTTCAAGTGGGATGAATATGGTCAAATAGTTGGTGATGTGATTGCAACTGGATACGCAGAAGAAAATCGTGACTCTAGCAGAATCAATAAAACATCAGCAGTTGAAAACGCAGAAACCTCGTCAATAGGAAGAGCATTAGAATCAGCAGGTTATGGCACTGGCCCATCAGCTGACGAAATAAAAGTTGCTATAGATGATCCTATCCAACAACTTAGAGAAGTAATAAAACAATATCTCAAAGAAAATAAAGATGCATTAATGGGGCATTTAGATATTGGCGGTGAAGGCGGTAGATTTCAAGACTTTAATCATTATTTAGAGTATTGCGAATTAGGTGATGGCAAAGCATACAGGTCATTAACAGAAGTAAATCAAGTAGGTCCATTAACTAACTTGTTAGGAAAACTTTTTATGGCTGTACAGTCAAGAACAGAATTTTTAACACAAGTTAAAACTACAAAAAAATGACTGATTTAAAAGAGATACAGGCTTTAGAGCCTAAAGAGGTCATGATACCTCAAGGCACAGAAGCTTGGTTGCATTACAGACAACACGGTAGAAACAATAAACCATATATAACAGGTACAGGTATGCCAGCAATCGTGCCACACCCTGATATTGAAGGTAAATATTGTCAGACTCTTTTTGAAACAAATTGCCCACAGGCATTAGCGGATTTACTTAATGGAAAAACAAAAATTAATGTACCTGCCCATATCCTTGGACACGGTAATGATTACGAAGACGAAGCAAGACATGCTCTTGAGCAAATTACAAATAAAAAATATACACCAAGAGTTTATGAAAAATGGAATTGGCTTGCATCACTTGACGGTGAAACTGATTGTGGTGAAACCTTATGCGAAATTAAATGCCCTTGGTCGCAAAAAGGTGGACATTTATGGAAAGATGTCTCTAAAGGAATTGTCCCAGAAGCCTACAGATGTCAAATGGCATTACAGTTCTTGGTCGCTCCGAATGCAAAACAAATTGACTTCTATGTTTACGCAAGTGAAACACAAGAAGGATTGTACATAGAATTATTTAAAGAACATTTTGAAGATTTGTTTGAGCCAATGGTTCAAGCTACAGAGGAATTTGTTTATAAATTTGATTCTGGATATTACGATCATCCGGAAATAAAAAATGAACATACTCTTGCTTTTATGCAAGAGCACAGAGAACTTATTGCTAAACAAGCAGAAGTAAAATCATTAAAAGAAAAATTTGATGATAAAAGAGAAGTGATGTGGAAACGTCATGGTAACTTTAGTTGTGATGGATTTACTTTTACAGGTAAACAAATTGCAGCGTCGGTAGGATGGAAATCAATAGTAGATTCTATTATTGAAAAACATCCTGAACTAGAACTTGAGATTGAGGACATTGTATCTGCACACAGAGATTCAAAGGAACTCGGTTTTGGATATAAATTTAAGGAAATATAAATATGGAAAATGAAAAAGAGTTTGCGCAAGGTATATATGTGAACAAACCTAAACAGGACTTTATAGCAGCAGATTTTGGTATCAAGATAGCTGACTTTGGACCTTGGTTTATGGAGAAAGCAAAAGCTGCTAAAACAGCAGGTGATGACTTTATAAACATACAGTTCAAAGAAGGTAAATCAGGGAACATGTACGCAGAAGTTAATAACTGGAAACCTAGTAATGATGGTGGTAATGAAGTTTTCAGTTCAGGCGGTAACGATGAAGACGTACCGTTTTAAAAAAACAAAAAAGGGCGCTTGTTCGGAAAATAAAACCACCTCTCCGGTTTTAATAGACCGATCAAGTTCTCTACTAATAGGAGATATTTGTGAGCCATCTAGTTTTAACAAGAAAAACTGGCAGCAAGGTATATTGTGGCTACCAGTTAGAAAAGGAAGATCTTGAGCAAACCAGTGACTTTATTATAGGAATAGAAGAAGTAACTGGCGGACTAAAAGAAAGGAAGGTTGAGTTTTCAGTAGAAAATTCAAAAGACAGGACAACTAATAGTTTTATATTATCTGCCGACAAACAAGAAAAGCAGATAGGTGAATCGGCTGAAGTAACTTTAGTATTGATAGACGTGGTATCTAGCACTAAAGAAAATGAAGGAAGGCCAATACCAAAAGCTAGGATAGGAATAGAAGCACCTAAAAATATGAAGGTGTACCGTGACGATATTAATAAATAAAAGGAAACACAATGACAGAAGAACAAAAACAAGGTGAGCCTGTAAATCTTAATGATATTGCAATAGCAGTTGCAGCAATAGATAAAGCATCTAAAGCAGGTGCCTTTGACGGACAAGATTTAGAAGTTGTCGGTGGAACAAGAAACAGACTAAATGCACTTGTGCAAGCTTCACAACCTAAAGAGCAAGAACCTCCAGTAGTAGACGCAGAGGTAGTAGAAGAAACTGCGGCGGAGTAATGTCTGAAGAGTTAGTTGTGTTACCGGTTTTGATACCGGACATTGAAAAAATAACACAAGACTTTCCGGCATTTGCAGGTGAGCCTACTGAAAATTATTTTTTTAGGCTTTTATCTGAACGTATAAATTTAGAGCAACCAATTATTATGGAAATTATGGCTTGTCTAAAAGCAGCACAGTATCAAGAATTAAATAACATTATGTTAGACGCAATAATTAAAGGAGAAAACATACATTGAAACCAGTATTAAACGCAGACGAAACAGCAGAATATCTAAGAGTTACGATCATTACAGTTCGCAAATTGGCTAAAAAAGGTGAAATACCATGTCAGAAAGTGGGACGTGACTATAGATTTTTATCCTCATCTTTGGATGCATGGTTGACAGGAAGTATAAAATTGAAGGAAAAAAAGGAAGATATATGGGACTACACAAACGCAAAGGATCCGACAATTGGCATATTAGAATCAGTCACAACGGACGAGAAATACGAAAAACTACTGGAACAGTAGATAAGAAAAAGGCCCAAAGAGTCCATGATGAACTTAAAGCAAAGTTGTGGAATCTCAAATACACAGATGAAAGTCCTGAGTATAAATGGGAAGACGCAGTAGTAAGGTATTTAGAGAACAAAGAGAAACAGGTAACTGACCATGAGCTTAAATACAATATTGAATTTGCTGCTCCATTCTTTCGTGGTTGTAACATTAGAGATATTGATAGTGATCTTGTTCACAAGGTCATACAAGAACGTAGAAAAAGAGTTAAGGGTGCTACTGCAAATAAGGCCGCAACTCACTTACGCAGAATATTTACAGCTGCAAAAAGATGGGGATGGATCGATGGAGTCCCTAATTTCCCTCGCTATGAAGAAGAGCCAAGAGAGCTTGCCCTTACCAAGAAAGAAGCAATAATATTTATAAATGCTTTACCTGATTATCTTAAAAATATGACTTCGTTTTGTTTATCCACGGGCTTACGAAGACATAACATAACTCATTTAAAGTGGACATCATATAAAGAAGACCAAAGAGAGCTGCATATAGAGTCTAGAGAAACAAAAAACAAAATTGCTTTAGTAATACCTTTGGTTGGCTCGGCAATAAAAATTTTACACAAACAAAAAGGAAAAGACCCTGTTTGGGTTTTTCCTAGCCCTAAAAAAAATGGCTATCCATTAACAACATTGGTTAATGATTCTTGGAAAAAAGCAAGAAACGAAGTTGCAGTAATTACTAAAAATAAAAAATTACATAAACTTAAATTCCATGACATGAGACACACTTGGGCAACTTGGCATGTCCAAGCCGGAACAGATCCTATTAGCTTAATGAGAATGGGTGGCTGGACAGGAACTAAAAGTATGAATAAGTATGTAAATTTACAGTCTGATCACTTGCATAAAATGGCCAGAAATATAGAAAAACCGCACAAAAACCGCACAGTTCCTGAAACTATAGACTTTATAAAAGATGATGATTAACCTGAAACGTAGGCTAATGGCGGAGAGAGAGGGATTCGAACCCTCGAAGGATTTTAGTCCTTACTCCCTTAGCAGGGGACGAGAATATATAAAAAACCCTTATTTTACAAGGCTTTTAGAGCAAGTCCATTCTTTCAGGAATCGTTTACATATCTTTATGTATGGTTATCGTATTTATTTATACCGCACAAAAACCGCACAGTGAAAGGCAAGACGCCACGTAAAGAAGAGAAAGAATGGTTGGATAAAATTTGTCAGGTAGGATGTATTGTGTGTTGGAAAGAAATGGATGTGTATTCACCGGCTGAACCACATCATATTGTGTCAGGGCCATTGAATCCAAGGGGTAGGAAAGACCATATGTTAACGATACCGTTATGTCCTGCACATCATCGTTTTAATTTAAATAATGATCAATGTGTTAGCAGACATTATTACAAAGCTGAGTTTGAAAAAAGATATGGAACTGAAGCTAAATTACTGGAAGAAACAAAAAAAATAGTCGAAAAGCTACATTAATTTGGCTTATTCTATTTAATAAGTTTGGTCAATAATATATAATGCGCTCAAATATCAAACGGACGTTGATATTATTAATTTCATCAAGAAATACCTTGGAAAAATTTCAAAATTTACTGCTCGCTAGTACAGTAAGTCTAGCACCTATCGTTGTTTTAATAGCTATCTCAGAAATCAGTATTGGTCTTGTCTAAACCGGCTTTGATCAATAAGCCTCTAGATATAACTTTAACTTCTTCTTGTTCTTCTTTGGTAAGTTTTTTACCTTGAAACGATTTTGTTAACGATTTGTTTTGCGCCATCACTGAATCCTTTTGGTTCTGCTTTGATACCTAAGCTTCTATATAAATATTGTTCGTAAAACCATAATATAGCCTGTGCATCTCTAGCTGTATTGCCTGTTCTATCTGCTACATTATACACCCATTCTTGCATAAGTTTTCTTTCTGTATCGTTTCTAGGTGTGCTTACAGTACCATCAGATCCGAGATTACCTTCTAACAATTTTCCGGTATGTCTGTTATGTGCTTTGGTCATCCATAGATCTATAGTGACGTCTTCTACACCATGTAAGTTTGCTATAAATGCTCCAACTTTTGGACCAAAAATTAACGTACCTAAAGTTTCTGTGTCTTGATTACCGGCTATACCGTGTGATGTATACACACCAGAATCTATTTTTATTTTTCTAAGATCTTTAATTTTGTGTTCAGTTAACAGATACTCAGCCGCACCTGTTTCACCATACTGACCAACTAACCAATTCATAAAATCTAAAGCTTTTTTACTTGAACCTCTTGGGTCCCAAGCAGTGTTTGGGTTGCCAGAAAAACTATCAACTGTTTTTACTCTAGGGAATACACCGTCTTTGACATAATTCATCATGACTTCAGTGGCAACTTGCCAGTTCATAGGAACTTCTGAGGCCGGTGAGGTTACACCTGCTACCACTAGTAAAAGTGAAGGCATGTGCTTAACAGTTTTAAGTTCTGGAATTATTTCGCTGGTAATTTCAATAGCATCTGCAATGTCTTGATCATACCAACCCTTACCAGTTATATCTTGTGTCATTTGAAACTCAAGATCAGCAACACCTTTGTCAATGACTATGTTTTTGTCTCTTGTTTTAGATACGTCTAACTTTCTTTTTTTATGACGTTGATTGTGATCTTTCGTGAAATACTCAGCTAAATCTTTAACTGTTACAACAGTGCCAGCAGATCCTCCAGATGGTTTTACTTTTGTTGCGTCGTATCGTACCAGCCGTCCATTATCGAGCCTGTTTTGGTTTTGGTCCTTTGCTCCCATTCCATATAAGGCTCCCCCTTCGTCAGGGCCTCCTCTACCATCTCTACTTGTTTCTCCAAGCTGTAAGCTTTGCGTACCTCTGGTGGGACTGGATGACCGAAAGTGTCTTCGTATTTTTTTAGCCGATCTAAGAGAGGCTGTCTTTTCAGTATTGAGCTCATTGTCTAATCCTTTGTAAAATTTATACGCTTCTGGAGCGTGTTTTGCAAGCAGTTCTGGGTTAATTCTATACAAAGCTGACATCTGCGCTTGCACTTCGCCAACTAATGTTTTTATAGGGCCTGTGACACCTGTAGAGGCTACATTTATAGAAGTCATAAGAGAGTCAAAGGGATAACCTAAAAACTCAGCATAGCCTTCTATATCGTTTCTATAAATATTATAAGCTTCTTGTGTAATCGGTCCGAAATTTTCTATAAATTCTGCATTTAGTTTTATATTTTCTAGTCCATTTAAACCAAGATCTTGATTCCAAAAATATTCTGACGACCATGACAATAGTTCATTAGAAAGATCCTGATCATTAAACTCAGGCATTCTATTAATGGCATCCGGTATATGTCCTAGTTCGTGTGCCAATAAAGAAGTAACAGACCATCTTGCGTTTGCTTCGCCTTTATTTGCATCAGCTAATTCTTTTTGATTGATAGCAATAATGCCTTGATCTGGATACGTAACTCCTGATCTATTTTTGCTTGGCATCTGACCAAATTGTTTAACTGAATTTATTAAAATCTTGGGCATGCCTGCATCTATCAAACTGTCTAATCCTGCTGCAAAACTGTTTTTGTTTTCACCAGTAAAAGGTAGAACGTCTTTGATGCTGTCTGGTATATCTGTTAAAGGTTTTTTATCTATATCTAATAAAGTTTGTTTTTTAGCTTTAGTCTTTATTGTTATTTCTGGTTTTTTAGCTGTGCTAAGTTTTGTTCTCCAGCTTTCACTAAATAAAGGCAAGTTGCCTTCTCTGATAGCGTCTTTCAGTTCTTCGGTAAGTTTTATTCTTCTGTAACCGCCAACTAAGGTTCCAATTAACTCTTCCTTTAAAGGCTCAACAAATTTACGTGCTTGTTTTTCTGTTTTAAAGAAAACTATTTTTGCTTTTTCTCCTGCACCTACTGAATAGTAAGTTGGTGCTGTATCTAAAGTTCCATCAATAGGATCAAATACTGTAGCTGATATGTCGACATACTCTCCAGCTCTGTCATTAGGAGGCACTTCAATGAGATAATAATCTTCATTAGGATCAATTTCTTTTCCATCTAAAGTTTTGCTTTGCTCAATTGAATTAGTGTCTTTAGGCGCTTCTACTACTTTTACATTTCTGACATAATTTTCAGCCATTAATACATCTGGAACATATCGGCTTTGATTAAAGGTGTCTTGTCCTTCAGCTACTGTTTCTGGTTGGATACCATACGATTTCAGAAACTTTAATCTGTTCATCAATATGCGATTGTAAAAATAAGCAACACCTTTTGTTTCGTCACCGGTTCCATAAAGATCGGTTTGTATACTTCCCCAAGGTATTTCTAGTACATCAACACCGTGATCAACCATGTGTACTAATAGATTTTTTATACCCATTGTGGCCCAGCTGTCTTGCTCCATAAAAGGCATACTTTGGTCGTTCGAAGCATTTTGTGCCCAATCGCTTTGTATCTCTACTAACCTAAATTTTCTTTCGTTATTCTCTGTTAGATAGCCGCCTCTGACATGGGCATATGTGCCTTCAGGAAAACCGTGTCCAGTTCCTGTGCCTATAACTTTCATGCCTTCTTCGTCTCTAGGCTTGATTTGCATAGACAGCTCTACGTAGCCAATAGGATCATATTCATATGCTATTTCGTACGAATCAGGTACATAAGATGACCATGAAGTTGAATCAAAGTCTCCTGAGCTTGTAGTGGAATATTCACCGCTTAAATGATTAAAAACTGAATCTCTAGCAGCATTCTCTTGATCAAAAATTTCAATGTTACCATTAGGCTTTCGGTGTATATAAAGCATTCCGCTCCAAGCACCTGATTCATCTTTCAAATATTGCCAAAGTGGATTGTCATACTCGGTATCTCCTGTACTATTATTAAAAACAAAATAGGTGTCTCTGAGCATACTCTCGTATTCTTGCCAAGCTTCGTTAAATTCACTTAGTTGTTCTTGGGTGACGTCAATAGGATCTCGATTATTGCGAAGAAAACCAGCACCAGAAACATTACTTTCATCTATAGCCATCATCCAAGGCAAAAATCCATTAGCTGTTGCATTTAAAAATCTACTTGTAATTCTCTCTACATCTTTCTCTAAGTAACCTGAAAGTGCAAACCTGTAAGCAGCGCTATAGTCTGATGGATCGCCACCTTGATCTTCAAAATTTATATCTCTTTCAGTTAGCATAAAATCCATAAAATTATCTGTAAGTCTTTGTTCTAACAGAGCTCTGTCTTGAAAGATTGCGCTGTAGTTAGGTATTTCGATGACATCTCTAGTTTCTTCTACATAATCATATTCTGTATCTACAACAGCTAAACTACCGACCCTGTTAATAGCAGCTTTTGGCAAAGTATCCATTGTCTCTATACGACTCTGGATGCCATCACTGTCTATAGGACGACCCACAAGTGCGTTGATTGCTACATCGTGATCCGTAGTAAAATTTTCAGGATTGTCGCCATAGCCCTCTGTGTAACCAGCATCAGCTTGCTCATCAAACGTTATCTCGTCATCAAAAGAATAATTACCACCGGATCCTCTTCTTTCATCAGTGGTCATTAATTTAATGATGTCGTGCTCTTGCATTAAATTTGCTATGCCTTGTAAGGTGACTGTTTCTTTCTCTCCGGTTTCGTCTATTTCAGCAAACTCTAATGCGTCTAAACCAGACCAAGCCATTTCTGATTTCTTAACCAGACCTTTCTTTTCAATGAGACGTAATGCATCTTGAAATTGTTCTTCAGTAACTTCTACGTTTACAAATCCTGCACTACGTTTTTCATTAGGGTCTACAAGATTGAATAATTCTGATCTGGCTTTGGATGTAAATGTTTCATCAGGAAATGGAAATTGATTTGCTTGTGCGCCTTCTGGATTGGCTGCGTATAAAGGCAATGCGTTATCAGGATCTGCTTCTAACTCAACATTGGGTTGTGTGCCGTAATAACTTATAGCCTCTGCAACACTAGGAACACCTGAAGCTAATCCTTCAGCTGCTACATCTATGGGACTGTAGACCTCACCTTCTGATGCCAACTGTGCACCTGCCTCACCGGCAGATTCAACAAATGGAGCTGCTGCTGTTCCTGCAACTTTTTGTCCTATAGTCTTAGCAAAAGGTAGATAAGCACCTCCAACAGCATTTGTTAAACCTACAACTGACGATCCTCTGGCTGCGTCTGTCTTAGCCTCTTCAAAAAACTCTGGATCTTCTAGCGCCATTCTTATGGCATTAGGATCATTAACATTAACTCCACGTCTTTGCAGCACCTCTTGTAATCTGCCTATATAGTCCAGTCTAGCGGCCATTACAGATCCACCAGCAATAAAACCAGCCGGACCAGCAGCCATTCCACCTGCTACAGATGCGCCTATTGTCATGACCATATTAGGGGCTTGAGTCAAAGTTAACTCTGTCAATATAGTTACAGGTGCACTTATAAAGTCCTCCCACATCGATCCTTTGTTTTCTAAAAACTTTTGCGTTTCTGGACTAAAACTTATACCAGCCTCTTCGGCAGAAATATCTACTGCCTTTTGTAATAATATTTCTACAGAATTAGGATTTAATACAGCCTCTGCATCGGCTAACCCTTGTTGTTTGATGTTTTGTAGATTTAAATTTAAGTATGGATTACTAGCTGCATAACGACTAACAAAGGTTTCTTTGTTACTGTTTTTTATTATTTTTTCGTATCTAGTCTTTTCTGCTTCTGTAAGATTTTTCTGGCGCTCTGCCATTTCAATCGCTTTATAGATGTATGTTCTAGAAGCAACGTCTCTTGCGCCTTTTTCCAAAAGCTCGCCAGATCTTGAAATAGATCTATAAGACACAGGATCTTTAAATTGAACTGTTTTGGATGAAGGTAATTTTATATTTTGATGTGTTATTAGATTAGGATCTAAAGATTGTTTAAAATCTAGATCTATTTTTTGATGCTCTTCTCTTGCTCTGATATTAGCCGGATGGTGTTGTAAAGTATCTTCACCTTGCTCAAACTTTCCTTTTAATAACGCAAAAGACTCAATTTCGCCTGCTTCAATTTGTGGTTTGAATTTAATTAAGAGCTTGCTCATGACTTAATATCTTTCCTGTGTCTCTGTCATACAGAGGCAGGTTATAGACCTTNTTGTTGTGTTCGACACCGTCGACGTAAGCCGTCACTGGTTTATTGTCTGAAGATAGTCCGACTTTGCCTTGTTTAATAGTTTCTAAATGATACAAGTAGCCAAAACTATCCTTGTTAGAGGATGTTTTTTCTGCCATTTATTTTATGCTGGGCCTAATACGTAAATTTGTTTAGATGTGTTTCCGTCAAGGTAATCTCGTAATTCTTTTATAGAAGGTGGATTACTCTTTCTAAGTTCTATAGCGCCCTTAATTTCTTCTGTGCTATAAATTCTTTCTAACCTTTCCATTCTTGCTGCATCAGTATTGTTTTTAACCATGTTTGGATATTTATCTCTAGTTCTTCTGATACGACTTTGTGCTGTGTTGGTAATTCCTCTGCTGTTAGATTCTCTTTGTTGTGTTCTTGCGCCACCTCTTATTGTTTCAGTAGGAACAGTAGCAGCTGTCGGAATAGCAAATATTTTTTTGAAGGCAGATAAACCTTGTTCTGAATTTTCAAAAATAGGCATTGCCTCTTGCCCTGTCCTAACAGAAGGTGCTCTTGCGCTGTCTGCGCTTTCACTTATTTCACGGAGGATCCTTACACTATTAGGATTTGTAAAAATATTGATTAATTGATCAAGAGCTTCATTTGAGGCTGTTGTTTCAACCCATGTACTGAAATGTTCACTCCACCTTGGAAAGTTAATCCAATTATTGATCATGTTCATCCCTGTAGGGGCAGTACCTGTTCGCAAACCTTCTTCTGTAATTAATCTGTCTACTTGACCTCTTGTAAATGTTGCAGATCCACCTGCTTGTACATTTTTTAATGAAGCAAATATTTGCATTGTTTCATCAAACAATTGTACGTTTTCAGAAGGCAACATAGCACGTATCAACTCTTTTTGACGTACATCGCCATATAGTTCTGCATAGACTTTACCGACCCAATTAGTTTTTCCAGTAGTGTTTGAAGCAAAATCCTTACTGGCTTTTATCATAGTATTTCTAATGTAACTGCCAACTAACATATCAAACGCTTCAGCACCGCCTTCTACTTCTGATAATTGTTGTTTAACATTTTGTACAGCAGCAGGTGATATGTTTTCTGCCTTAAATAACATGTTGTACATTGTCTTGGCTTTTTCTTCTCCAACAACATTAGATAGCCTTCCAATCATCCCTTTTTTAGTATCGGCTACGGTCTTGTATAAACCAGCTGAAGCTTCGTCGGCCTCTCTAAAAGAAGGAATTGTTTTAAGTGCATCATCTAAAGCCTTTCTTAAAGCTTGCATGTTTTGTTTACCTAATGTTTTTTCACCTTCAAAGGCTGTTTCATCTAGATTAATGCGTAAGTTGTGAAGTTGTTCGGCTGAAATATTAGTTTTTAAAGTTCTTTCACCAGTTTCAGTTCCGGCTTCGTCTAATACCACTTCAGATATTTCATTTAGTAAGGTATTAAGTTTTCCTGATGCTGGGTCTGCTCTACCTAATAATCTACCAAGTCTAGATTCAGTCCAGTTCATCAGGCCTTCCATAGCTTCTACTGGCATAACTGCACCATCTTCATAGGCTTTTTCGTACAAGGGTCTAGCAGTGTTTTGTGCTGTTTTAGTTATATCATTTATCAAAGACTGTGCGGCTTCTGAAAGATTTTCTGCTGCTACAAAGGTACTTTCTGCACCCTCATCTATCTGGCCTTCTAGAAGCTCTCTGGCACCAGCATCTTGTAGTTTTCTTTGTTCTACCATCCTAAAAGAAGTTCTAGGATCTTGCCTTAGCGTATCACCTATATTTCTTACAGGACCATCAGTTATAAGTTGATCAGGTGCAAGTGGTACTCCTATGCCACCTTCTTCTACTGGTCTAGTTGCTAGGTCTTGTGTTTGTTGTGCTTGCTCTAATTCTTTTGGATTGGCACGTAATACATCACCACCCATATTACCTATTATTCTTCCTCCTTCAGAAGTGGCTACTGTTGTTGTAGAAAGATTAGGTGTGTTGCCAAATCTAGCAGTAAAGTCGTCACCTTGAGCTGCAAGTTTTTCTATGGCTTTGTTAAATCTTTTACGATCTATGTATTTAGCTATTTGCAGTCCAGTCAAACTAAGAGCAGCGTCAAAACCCATCTCTGCACCAGAAGCTACTTTTTGATCCATAATATCTTCGCCTGTAGCTATAGCTTGTAAAGCTTGTTTTGCAGTTACACCGGCCAATATTATGCCACCAGTCATTAAAGGATTTCCTCTACCACTTAATGCTCTTGTAGCAGCTGTAACTTCAGCTGCTACTACTGGTAAATCTTGTACTAAAGAAGCACCAAATTTTTTAGCGCCTTGAACAAATCCAGAGCCTTCTTCAAAGTAGACTTTATATTTACCTGACTCTTCGTCTATTTGATCAGTAAGATATACAAGATCTCCGTCTTTGGTTTCACCATAAACACCTACAGCAAGCTCAACCTGTTCTTCTAATGGTAAATCGTTGTTCCATGCCCATTCAAAATCAGGATCTTTATTTTCTAATCTTGATTCAGCAAAAAGCCTAACTCTAGTATCTGGCTTTGTAGCCATTTCTGTTTTACTAAAAGTTCCAAAACTAGGTGGGTTTTCTTGTTCCATAGGCTCTGTATAACCTATGGGCTGTGCGTTTAGAGATTCTAATAATTTAGGATCTGTGACCTTCTTTGCCATTGTAATTCCTTAAATTTATGTATTTAAAAAAGCTTGGTTAACTTCTTGTTTTGTTTCTAGCTCAACCCATCCATCACCCTGTCTTGCGTAGATACTTGATGAGCCGTCTTCATTTCTTATGTATCTGACTCCACCCTCAGTTTCTTTATTTAGAACTTGATTTATAAAATCTTCACCAACACCATCAAATAAACTGTTTCGGTCTATTATTTCTTGTTTGTACTCTAAGTAATCAGCGTCAACATAAGGTTTGCCTGTTTCAGGATTGATTTCTCCCCTAGCTACCATCGTTGTAAAATCTGCCGCAGCTCTTCCTAAAACGTCTTGACTTCGCGCGTAATTCATAGCAATAGCTATAATCAATCTGTTACCTTCTGGATTTAAGTTAAGGTTGGTTGACATCTGTGCAAACAAAGCCATTTCTTTCTCTGAAATAGCACCTTTGGTTTGTTGTATAAATTGCAAAGACATTTTTCCAGCTTCAGCAAAAAATGCAGATGCGTTGGCTATTGAAGCAGAATCAAAAAATTGATTTGTCATACCAAAAGCTTCACCAATTTTAGCCATTTGCAATTTTAATTCGCCGAAGGCCCCCATGAAATTAGGACCGCCTTCTTGTTCTAATCTCAATGCAGAATCCATCAGACCACTCATAGTGCTTAGAGCTTGTATGTTGCTCATAGAAGTATTTCCTACTGTTAAGTCTTCATCAATTACTTTGCCAGATCTAATATTTGCTTGTTTTATACCTTGCTGTTTGGTGCTTTCCACCGTATTAATACTTATGCCAGATCCACTCATTGTTGATAATAAAGTTTTAGCTGCATCAGGTTGTATTTTTTTAAACTTAGCTGTTTGATCTATACCTTGAATACGATCAATCAATGAAGATACTCTAATTGGTTCTAATTGGTCATTAGGATCAGCAGTTCCCAATTCAGTCAAAGGATACAAAGCTAAAGAGCCATCTTCATTTTTTAAAAAATCTCCACCTTGCTGGTCTTTAACAGCTATCATCACATTAAGAATAGGGTCATTGCCTTCCATTCTCATTTCGCCCGTTTCTGCGTTTATAGCAGGACGTATGCCCATAATTTTTCTTTCAATTATTGGCCTACCGTTTATTGATTGTCCCTCCAACATGTTTAACCTATCGTCCATAGCTAAAGTCAAAACTCTTTCTACTTCAGGACTCCAAGCTTCTTCAGGCGAAAGTTGTCCTGTTTGGAATGAACCAAGGTTGCTCATTGTCACACTAATGTCTGCAATCAATGCGTTGGGATCTTCCATTAACACTTTTTTCATTGGACTTCTGTTGAATGCACCAACCAATTCTGGACTTGAGTCAACTTCTTCACCCATCGCATACATACCCAAAGCTTGCTTGATCAAAGCGTTGTCATTATTACGCTGAAAGGTAGCTTGATCTCGCATTTCTTTAGAAAATTTAAAAACACGATCTTCTGCATCTATGCCCATTTTGTAACGTAATGCCTGATCTTGAGATTTAAGTTGTTGACGTTGCAATTCGTCAGATCTTCCGGCTCTAAAGCCTGATATGAATCCTGCCATTTTCTACTCCTAGAATAATTCGTTTAATAATAAAAATGCTGCCGCTGCTGCCATAGCATATGGTCCAGCCGTTGCTGCCGTTGTAGTTAACTCACCTGCTGTAGCAATCTCTGTAGCAGTTGCTGCGGTTGTGCCTGCATCTGCTGCCGCTTTAGCTGTAGCTGCATCCGCTATTGCAGTTGCCTGATATGCACTTTCTCCAGCTGCAAAGGCTGCATCACCTGCTACTTTTCCAGTTCCAACTATATCGCTTGCTGCTTTAAACTTAGCTCCGCCTTGTGTTATGCCGTATTGCAAACCCAAACCAGCACCGTATCCAGCCGATTGCTGTCTGCCCATTTGCTTTCCAAACTTAGCTTGTCTTTTAGCTTCTTGTAATGCTTCATTTTTGTTGAAGTAACTAGAAAGTGATTGTTCTCCAAGGTTCTTAAGACCTTGTCCATATTGTATTAATCCAGCCATATTAGCCTCCGTAACCTCCGGCAGCTGCCGCAACTGTGCTCAGTGCGCCTTGTGTGCCTGTTATTATTTTGTTTTGTCTGTCCATAAATCTAGCGCGTGTTTCGTTTTGCACTGCAACTCTTGTACTAGCGTCTTGAATACTTTGGTTAGGGTTGGCAGAAGCTGATATGCCATACCTTCCCAATCTTCTAGTTTGTTGACTTTGCATGTTTTGTAAGCCTTGTGTAGTGGCGGTACTACTAGCAGCTAATTGTTCATTTAAGGCTTGTGGATCTAAAACTCTATCCATTTGCGCTTGTGCATAAGGTTGATAACGATTCATAAAATCTTCGTATTGACCACGTATAAGTGCGGCCTGAAGCTTTTCACCGTAATATTTATCACCTTTTCTGTTGATCGCATCATAATTTCTGCCACCAAAGTTAGTATTGATTGTGCCATCAGGGTTTAAGTAACCTGCTGTTGCATTTTGATTGTTATAGCCACTAATTCCCTCTGGATCGTTATAACCCCCCATTGCGACCATGCCTAAGTTAGTTGAAGGTCTTCCCATTTTAGCCCCCTAGTCCGCTGTTAAATAAACCACCACCTGTGTTAGAGGCATATGGATTTACTGTTTTGTTAGATGCAAAAGGATCTTTATCACGGTTCATGTAAGCAGTTGTTCCTAATCCAGCAACATAGCCAGCTGTTTGACCTCTGTTAAAGAGTTTTTCTTGCTCTCTTCCAAATTCACTAAAAGCTCTGTTTTGTTGTCTAGATGCAAGTTCTGCTTGACCTTGTGCTGTACCCTGAGCCTGTCCCAGACCAAGTCCTATGAAATTGCTTACGTTTCCTTCTGCAATATCCATTTGATCTGACCTTGCACCTGCTCTAGTTTTTGCCATGCCTTTTTCAGCTGCTGCCATCAATGCTGGACTATCAAATTTGCCAGATGTTGGATCTATTCCACCAGCAATTAATTGTCTATCATTTTCAGCAACCAAATCATTTATTTGATTTTGTGCTGCTGAAGCACCTTGGCCTTCTGCTTTAGTAAAAGCATCTTCCGAAAACTGTGCATTCATTCTTTCTTCGTAAAGGTCCAATGCTGGACCCAATGTTTTTTGTCCTAGATTAAAAAACTCAATGCCAATCTCAGCTTGTGCTCGCATTGCTTCTGTTTCTCTAGGCTCTGAACCGCCGCCACCGCCCATAATTTATAGCTCCTTTTTGCATTTATATGTAATTTGATCGTAGCCATGTGCAAATCCATGATCACGTATCTCTTTTTTAGATGTCCAAAATTCTATGTATGAACATTCCAAACTTTTTGCTAACTGTTCAATCTGCTCTTGAAATTGATCAGCTCCTGATTCTCTCGTGTACCAAGCCACCCATAAGAGTAAATAGTTTTCACCAGTAAAATGGTTACGTCTTGCTTGTGTAATTAAGAATCCATCTTTAGAAGGTGTGGTATCGGTAATCCATAATGTGGCTTGACCGTTTACACACCCTGCATAAATATCTTCTGGCCTTTCTGCTTCAAATGTCTCTTCTTTGATAAACAGTATGCCTTCTTTAATTCTGTCCCAATGTTGCCTAATATCAGCTTTTATTAATCGCATTCATCCTCATAAATTACTTCCATCATGTCTTCAAACATAAACCTAAATTCTTCTAGGGTTATAAAAGGCATTTCGTTTTTAACTTGTTTTAAACAATACACCCTGTAACAAGCCTCTAGTTGGCTCTCAAGGTATAAAATCATGCTGGTTTTGTAGGCCAAGTTGCATCATCTATAGTAGTGACGCTTGTGTTGTTTGCCGGCATATCGCGCAATGCTTGTCTATATGTGGCCCATTCTGCTTTTTTTGCATCACTCAAAGGTGAATCAGGAACTTGTGTCCAATCACTGTTTCTTAATTTGACTAATCTTGAATCTCTTATTCTTTGTGCTGTGTCTTCAGATGTTTCTAACTGAACAGCTGCGCCATCAACAATCTTATACATGTCAGGTTGATAAGATCCTTCTATATAAGATTCTCCATCTAACAGCGTCAAAGCCAATTCTTCTGTTGTTAAATTTGCATTAGCTTTTATTTTGCCAGTGGCTGTTATATAGATTGTTATGTCCATTATTTGTATATCGCCATCCATTTAATAGTCGGTTGATCAAAACCACGACTGCCTGTTGGATTGTCTTCGACACCATATTGATAACCAAACAACCAAACGTAATAGGTTGTGTTTACACTTAAATTTAAGGTAAACGAAAATATTCTTGGAGACCAAGCAGTGTCATTTGTGTTGTGTGTGCTGGCCCTTGATGTTACCCAGCCACCACTTGCATTATGTGCAGAACTATTGGTTGTATTGATGCCAAATATAACTTGTGTTCTTTCGTCACCATCAAAATACCCAGAAGGTGTAGCTTCACATGTGAATAGATAGGGTATGCTAGACAAACCACTCACATTAGGAACTGTAAGTGCTATACCACCACTGCCCCCGTTACTTATCTGCGGCAATAGTTGTCCATCAGAAGGCCTGTAATGCATAGGATTTGTGCTACTAAAATTATTAGTAAACTGCGAGACGGTTCCTCCCAGATAGCCACCAGCGTAGTTTTGTGGAGTTGCGACGAAAGCTCCAGCATTACCACTGGCTTGTCCAATTGTATTAGACCCAGCAGCATTGTATACAGTTAAAGTGCCTGCCTGTAAGTGTGTTGCGCTAATAGTTCCACCAGAAATAAAATTAGCTGACATCGTTCCTGATGTTATATGCCCAGCGTCTAAATTATTTAAGGTTATTACATCTGCATCTATAGATCCGCTTGTTATTCTGGCCGCATTCATGCCACCAGTAGTAATTTTGTCAGCAGATACTGTCCCTAATTTAGCATTCTGTATAGCACCATCTTTGATGCGAGCTGTATCCATAAAGACGACACCACCATCAACAATAAATGGAAATACATCTGTAGAACTATTGTTGCTTACAGCAAAACTGTCTGCCCTAAATGTAATAACAGAAGTTGGACTAGATCCTGAGCTTGCATTTGAATGCAATATCATTTGCGCAACAGAGCCATTAGCATCTGTTTGTAATACCAATGAAGATTGTGAATTGTTTTCGTTAGCCGTAACGTGCTGTATTACACTATTGCTTGAACTATACGCATTGCCACTAGCATCATTACCGCTGCCTACTAAGGCACTTAAATTAGATATGGATGTAGAGGCTGCATTTGCTGTTCCAGTCGCTGTAGTTATATTTGTTTGTGCCGTGGCTATTGCGCTGGTAAGTGTGCTACCTGTGAATGAGGTAGTACCCACCAATGCAACCAAACTAGAATCTCTAGCCTTTTCCCACCCATTATTAGACGCATTTCTAGTATAAGCTTGATTGCTGTCGTTAGTATCTATCCAAAGATCAACTAATTGCAATGCAGAACCATCACCTCTTGTTGTAGGGGCTGAGTTTGATCTAATTATTTGTGTACTTGCTGCGCCTGCATTAGAAATTAATGTTGGAATAGTTGTATTAATCAAAGAGCTATAACCATTTAGTCCGGTTATATCTTCAGATAGCTGTACCATTACAGCACCTATGTCTTCTAAAGTCTGTCCCTGTGTACCTGAGGTCTGATTATATGGACCCTTTATTCCGGCTTTTGATTCAAACTGAATCCAATAAAAGTATGTTTGTCCATAGCCTACTTCATCTGTATAGATATTCGCGGTTGTGCTTGATATAGAAATAGAGCTACCAATAACATCTGTTCCAAGTCTATATATGTATGTCTTTTCGTGGTTGCCATAATTGGGTTTATCCCACTGCAAAGTGATAGAAGTAAAAGCACCACTTGCCGTTAAGTTGGTAGGTGCTGGTGGTGGCGTTAGATCATCATCGTCTGTAAAGGCAGGAGCAAAATCATAATAATTACTAGATCCATAAATGTCGCTGTATTTTAACTTTCTAACAACTCCTGAATCAATAAGCTCTCTAACTGTGACAAACCTATCCAGAACATCGCCTCTTTGTCCTGTGCCTACCTCTAATGTTTCTTTGACTGAATTTAAAAAATGTTGAGTGGCTTTGTCTCCGACCGGTACACTAGGTATAGCCGGTTTCTTTTTAGCTGCCATTTATAATATCTCTGATGCACTTTCATAGACACAAACTGTGTCTACATCTACGGACCCTTCTAATTGAATTTCAAAATCTTTTGCTAAATATCCGGATGGCAATCTAAACGGTTCATTATTAGTTACTGTCTGCGTATGTTTCAGAGATCCATCGGCATAAAATTTAAATGTTGGATTAGGAGAATATGAAGCACAAGAAACTTGTGCAGCTCCCATATTAATTGGTTTTTTAGTATTAAACTTTTTACTTTTCCAAGTGTAAGACAGCAATGAAGAACTTGAATTAAATTGTTTTAAAGCGCCTCCAATCATCAAATACAAAGTGTCTGTTCTTAAATCGTTATAACCTGCTTTGGCATATATATTTAAGGTTACATAGGAATTCTTTCCGCCTCTAGGATCAAATATAAATCCTTTCGTGTTAGATCCATCGTTGTAAAAACCTAAGTATTTACCTTCGTAAAGATAACCTTTGATGGTGCTTGGCTTTAATGCTTGCCATTGATCGCGAGTGAGAATGCCTTCCGTGGCTAAGGTCACTCCATTCATAGACGCAACTACTAATCCGTCTGGTGACGCATACATAGCTACTTCGCCCATGTCGACAATGCTGGTCTTAGATACACAGGAAGCTGAGATATCTAATTCCATCATACTCATTTGAGCAGGATCTGTTCCTGCCACTAAATACGGTTTACCTTTGGTAGTAACAATCATTCCGTCTGATACAGCAGACAATCCTACGATGTCACTTCTGGTTGTTAACTGATAACTTGTAGGCCAAGCATGTGGCTTATAAGCTTTGGAAAAACATATAGTGTTACCAGTAAAGCCAGCCATGATGCCATTAGATAATTGAGTTAAACCTTTCATTGGCCCAGATGGATGATCACTGGAAACATTGTCAGGCGGTGCAAAATTATCTGATGTATCCAGAAACTCACCTAGGTTTGCATCTGTGACGCTATCCACATAGCTTGTAGTTCCAATAGTAACGTCAGCCACAAACTGAAAATCACCAGAACTGTTGGTTCTGTATATTCTTTTTAAATGTCCTGACTGTGCATCTTCAAATATCCATCCAGATCCTGTTGGTGAAGCTGGTAATGTTAATGTTCTTGTTTGGCCAGCTGCATAAGCCACAACAGCTGAAGCTGTACTAGGTGGTCCTTCTTCGCCAAACCTAGATACAAATGTATAAGTGTAAGCAATGCTTTGTTCTATAGAGTCGGCACTAGCGGTCCCTGTAATGGTTATCGTGGGTGTACTAGGCTGAGGAAGACCTAGTCGAAAACCAGCAGCAGGAAAACCACTAGTACCTGTAATTGCTACAGCATTAGCTGCGTATTTAGGGTAAGAATCGCCAGTCCAATATATACGCTGATATGAATCTTCAGCTATGGGACTTGGCTGTGCATCAACATCTACATTCCACGTTAACCACTTATCATCTGAAGTAGCATCTGTGTCTGCGTCTTCATATAAAAAGATAGTTTCTGTTGAGCCAGATACAGCTCCCATAGTATTACTTACGGTAACTGTCTCTGAATCTTTCCAAGCTTTTAACTGTCCACTATCTAAGTTGCAATTGATTGCTTCTTGGCCAATGTCTTCAGGTAATAGCTTTGCCGAAATCTTCGGTGCTTTTCCAGAAAATGTTGAAATTTCAAACCCTGCCATATTTTTATTTTTGCTCTTCTTGTCCTAATCTTGTTTTAACTGCTCCTATGTTAAGAGACAGCATATCGACATATTTCATAACCTTAGCCATAAAAATATCGTCTTTTTTAGTAGGTGTAATTGATGAAATTACTGACGCAATTGCTACCACATAGACTACTGTATTTAATATTTCAAACATGTATTTATCCTTTAATTATCGTTATCAGGTTTGTGACTGCTTCCAAAATAGAAACTAATCACAGCGGATGCCAAGCCTCCAAGGTAGCCAAGCACTAAGTTAATCAATGCCTCGGAATTTTGTTCTGGTGGCTGTAGCGTTACCATAAATATGTAACCCAAAAAACCACACACAATAAGCGTACCCATGATTCTAGAAGTCCAATCTTTAGAAAATTTATTTCTAGCGTCTTGGACATCTGCTGTTTCTAGTGCAAAGATATCAACTTCTAACTCTTTCATTCTTACTTCAAAATCAGTTTCAACTTTTTTAAGTTCTGCTAACTGTTCTGGTGTAGCTGCTTGCATAGCTTGATTTATTTTTTTCGGCTCAGGATCGCAACCTAGAGCTTCTGCTACTAGATTAGCCGCCATACCGCCCATAGGACCTGCCAATGCGGATCCAAGCGTAGGAGCAACCGCGCCAATCAAACCTTTGATAGCTTTAAATTTCATAAGTTTTCCTTATATTGTGTAAACCTTTACCCTTTCTTCTTTGCCTTTTACTTGTATTTCATCTACAAACGTAAAAGATATATCAGGTGCTTGAGCGACCGTATGCTCTGATATGAGCGTGTCGCAATCGTAATTTCTAGTTTGGCTTTCTAATCTAGCGGCTAAGTTAACCGCATCAGACATGACTGAATAATCCAATCTTAATTCACTTCCATACATACCAACAATAGTCGTACCTGTGTTAATTCCTGTACCAATTTTGATCTCAGGTAAGCCTTGCTGTACAAACTCTTCATTAATTATTCTGGCTTCTTCTTCTAATTCTTTGGCCGCTAATACTGCTTGTTCAGCGTGTTTTTCAGTGTCTAAAGGACTATTCCAAAAACAAAAGATGCAATCGCCCATATACTTGTCAATGGTTCCCTGCCTAGCCAACAAAATTTTTGTCATTCTATCCAAGAAGTTATTGACCAGATCCACCAAGCCTTCAGGATCGTCTTTTTGTGAGTAAAATTCCGAAACGGGGGTAAATCCTACAATGTCCATGAAAAGGAACGACATCTCTTTGCGCTCACCGCCTAATCTTAATTTTTCAGGATGTGCCTGCAACTCAGCTACAACATCTGGTGATACAAACTTGCCAAACTGAGCTTTGATTTGCTGTTTTAACTTGTACTGTGTTCGGTAGTTCAAGTATGAAGCTACAGATCCAGTAATAAATCCAGAAATCAATGACCAACTTACATCTAGAAGCAAACCTCTGCTTACTAAATGGACTCCTATAAATGCCGTTAGAGCCATAGTAGAAACACTTAATATAAAACCAAATGTTATGCCAAAAACATTCAAAAATAGCCAAATAAAGCCTACTGTAAGACCATATATAGCTAGTTCTGCTGCTAGACTCCAATCTGGTATGTATGGAGAGTTAGGAATAAGCATTTGCTCTGCTAGAGCTGCTTGAATTAGGTGGGGTTCTAGTAATCCTACTGGAGTTGATATTTGTGGAAGTATGCCAGCAGAATTTGTTCCTAGTATGACAAATTTACCATCTACTTTTGCATTTTTCAACGTAGTTTGTGATGTTTTTGCCCACGTTAACCACACTCTAGAAAGCGAATCTGTTTTTACTGGAGGTAATCCTTGTACGGTTACTTCCTGTATCCCATTTTCACTTGTTTTTATAATATATGTAGAGCTTTGAGTCAGTATTTTAAGTATCTGAGCACCAAAACTAGCCACCCAAGCGTCATTGCTTTTGTAAACCAAAGGAATCTTGCGAACTAAACCATCTTTATCCAATGGAGCTGACACTAGTCCTTGTTGAGCAGCATTTTTCAAGGTATCTATGTTTTCAATAACACCTTTTATAGACAGACCGTCAACTTCTGGGCCTAGTAATACAGTTCCGTGCGGCCTTGGTACGGTTCCATCGTCTCTTTCAAACATAGAAAGCAGACTAGGATAGATTCTTAGTGCACTAGCAAATTCATCGTCGCCACCAAATCGGTCAGGATAGTTAAAACTAATGCCATATCCCACACCTAAAGCTCCGCTGTTTAACAGATCCATATGGATTTTTGCTAAATCAGATCTTTTTAAGGGCCAGCCTCCATAATCTGCTAGATCCTGCTCTTCTAAATTGACTACCACAAAGACTCCAGAAGACTCTGGACGTTCTATCAAGTAATCAAAAGTCCTTAGCTTTAATATTTCAGTAAAAGTTGACTGAAACAGCAGAGGTAAAGCTAATATTGTTGTTAAGCTTAACCACTGTAATGTTTTATTCATTGTTGCGTGATATTTATGGTTGAATTATTGCCGCCATTGACGGTTACAACTTTGGTCACATTGTTTTGCGACATAGTCAGTGTGTAACTGTTACCGCCATCAAGATCTAATCTCAATGAATTGCCTACATTACGTCTAAAGCTAATCATTTGACCCTGTATTAGTGTCGTGATCTGCGTATCTTTATCTTGTCCTATTTCGGTACCGGTAATTTTTATACCAGTCGCAATGCCTAATTGATCTTCTTCTTGCGTGATGGCTAAAGAATCTAATACATTTAGAAGATCTTCAAGAAAATTAACCTGTAATGCATCTATGTCAAGCTCTGTAAATTCAAGTTGATCTTGATCTAATGAATCGTCTTCAAGTGCATCAATATCTAGTTCGTTAAAATCTAAAAATACGTTTACAGATCTTGTGTCCGATTCTTCAGATTGCTCTTCATCTTCTTCAGGCTCCGACACAATTAACATGTTATTAATCATATTTAGATTAATATCTAAAACGACCGGAGGTGTCGGCATACTTACGTATGAAGATACTGTAGTTGCCTGAAACGGTTGGTTTAATATAACTGTACCCATTGCCGTAGTAACTTCTATTTCACCACTACTTAGGCCCATAGGATCCGGCAATAGAACCAAAAGTGCTCTATTTAGCTCATCAATAGTGATTGTAAAATCCGTTCCCTTGATCGCAATATCAGCCACTTCTGTCGATAGCTTTATGTTTTGTTTGGCTATCTTGCCAAGTTGTGAGGTTACAAACCTTGCTGTACCTCTTGTAAACTTGAGTGCTAGTTCTGACTTTTGAGGATCTGGATTAAAAATGTATTTAGTAATCTTTAATTCAGAGTGTTCTGTCAAAGATACTTTAGAGTCATCCAAAAAAGTAATCTTAAGTCTACCGGCTGCTGTCTTTACATTGTCTAGCTGCTCTATGCCAAAATTTAATGCAACATTATAAAATCCGTCTCTTTCTATTTGCGCGTTGCCGTTAAGCTCTGATACTGCTCCTATAGAATCAGCACACGAAAGACGTTGCGGAATCAGACTGATTGACACAGATAGTCCCATTAGAACCATTAGATGTAATTTTGAGCCAGTCATTGTCTGATGTTGATTGTTGTGTAATGTTGAATGTTCTTGATCCTCCAGTATGGTCTAGCCAAAAGTAGCCGCCTGCGTATCCGTCTCCATCGTAGGTGACAGCATTGTCTGAACCATCAATGTCCATATAGTTAGTTGCACCGTCTATATCTATAGAAGATGTTACGGTGTTGTTTGAACCTTGAATGATCCAGTCTAAATTTAATGTAGCTGCAAGTGCATTTGTGGCCTGATTAAGTGTCATATTATTCGAGCTTCCTGTTACCTGTACGTTTACGTCAGAAGAATCAGCCCCATAAGTATTTGTTGGATCTGTTTGCATGTTGAAAGTGTTTGTTGAACCAAGGAAAGA